>Ga0272444_10000303_pt1 | contig 55373 bp, 52 predicted proteins | sample SSMForm13_FD_201033 | JGI IMG/M metagenome (GOLD analysis project Ga0272444, IMG submission 201033) | Marine sediment archaeal communities from Little Sippewissett salt marsh, Falmouth, MA, United States - SSM-Form-13 | ecosystem: Environmental > Aquatic > Marine > Wetlands > Sediment ... | reverse complement strand
TCACCTTCAGCCAGCGCGCGTTGGGCACTTGCGGTTCGGGGACCTCGGCGTAGCGCAGCGGCGACAGCGGACCGAGCGCCGCCCAGCGGTTGACGCGCGACGCCGCTTTCAGCGCGATGATCTTTTTAATGTCGTTGTCGAAGTACAGAGCTTTCACGTTGTTCCTCGCCGGTTGCGGCGCGCCTCAGCCGACGGCCGCGGCCGCTTTTTCGATCGCTTGCAAGATGTCGTCTGCATCCTTGGCCGAAATCGTCAAACTGGGACGCAGCAGCACGAAGTTGCCCGCCGCCGCCCCCGGACGCAGCAGCAGCCCCGCGTTGGCCGCGTGCTTGCAAAACGATTCCGCCCGCTTCTTCGCGCCCAGGTTCAGCGCCAACAGCAGACCGGCGCCCGACACCGAGCGGATGACCTTGTGCTTTTTCGCAATCTTTTCGATTCCCGTTTTCAGTTTGTCGCCCATCGTGGCCGCATTGTCCCAGGGCGACGTTTCGCGGTACAGAGACAGCGCGCGCGTCGCCACGCGGCAGCCGATGTCCGACCCGCCGAAGGTCGACAGGTGAATCAACGGATGGCTGTTCATGAATTCGTTGATCCGCTGCGTGAAGATCGTCGCCGCGATAGGGAAGACTCCGCCGCCCAGCGCTTCGCCGATGATCAGCACGTCCGGTGTCACCCCGGCATGTTCATAGGCGAACCGGTGACCGCTGCGGCCCAGGCCCGACTGCGTCTCGTCGAACACCAGCAACGCGCCCGTTTGGTCGCAACGGCGGCGCAAGGCTTTCAGATAATCGGCGTCGACGACCCGCGCGCCGGATTCGGCCTGAATCGGCTCGACGGCGACCATGGCGGTGTCGGCGTTAATCTCGCGCGCGACCGCGTCCGTGTCGCCCCAGGGCAGCATCTTCGTCGCGGGCAGCAACGGCGCGAACTTGTCTTTCAGCGGCGCTTCCGACAACGTCAGCGGAAACCCCGTCTGCCCGAACCACGACCCGGCCACGCCGACCAGCGTTTTCTTTTGGGTGAAACCGCGCGCCAACTTGCAGGCGAAGTCGAAGCACTCGCCGCGCATCACCGAAAACTGCGAGCATTCGAGGTTGCCGGGCACGAACTCGGCCAGGGCCTGCGCCAGCGCGGCTTTCTCGCGCGAGATCATCGGGAAATTGCCCTGGTCGGTGGCGGCAACGGCCTCGCTCAACGCATCGATCATCGCTTGCGGACGACGGCCCAGGTTGTGAATGCCCGCTGCACAGAAACCGTCGATGTAGCGCTTGCCTTTGTCGTCGAACACGTAGGGTCCTTCGACTTTCGCTTCGATCACGTCGGCGCCGATGCCACGCAGGTACTTGACATGGGCGGCGTTGATCGTCGCGGCGTATCCGGCGAAGGCATCGTTTTGTTTGCGACTCATGACTGCCCTCCTTTCACTTTCCGCGAAAGCCAGGAGACACCGTCCTCGACCCGTCGCACAAAACCGAACAGCACCGTTTGCGCGCGTTCGTCGTTGAGCAGCTTGAGCACCGCCGGTATCTTCGCCGCCGGCAACGCAAGCGGCAGCAGCACCTTCATCGTTTTTACCGCGCTGCGAATCGCCTCGATCACCCGGTCCATCTCTTCGTCGTTGACCACGATCGGCACCATGAAGCGCATCACCTGCGGCGCGTTGCCCGAGTAGGCGGCGAACAGTCCGTTCTGCGCCAAGGCGTCGGACATCATCGGCCCCATGAATTCGTGGATGTATTCGATGCCGATCATCAGCCCCTTGCCGCGCACCTCTTTGATGATCTTCGGGTTCTCGTGCATCAATTCTTCCAACGCAGCCTTCAGGCGCGCGCCCTGCTTTTCTGCGTTTTCCCACAGCCGGTTGCTTTCGATGTACTCCAGCACGGCCAGCGACACCCGGCAGCCGATTTCCGACCCGCCGGTGCTCGACGGATGAAAATGCGGATGACGCTCGACGAAACCGACCAGCGCTTTCGCGTCGCGGTAAAGCATCGCCGCGTTGGGGTAGATGCCGCCGCCGATCGACTTGGCCACCGTCATGATGTCGGGCGTCACGCCGGTATGCTCACAGGCGAACAGCCTGCCCGTGCGTCCGAAACCGGTCTGGATCTCGTCGAAAATCAGCAGCGCGCCGCTGCGGTCGCACAGTTCGCGCAAGCCATGCAGAAATTCGTCGGTGCCGGGGAAGATGCCCGCCTCGCCCTGAATCGGCTCGACGATTACCGCGGCGGTTTGATCCGACACAAGTTGTTCGATCGCGGCCAGGTCGTTGAACGGTGCGAACTTGAAGCCCGGCACCAGCGGCTCGCAGTAGTGACGGTAATGTTCTTTGCCGTTGGCCGACAGCGAAAAGCCGGTGTGGCCGTGGTAGGCCTTGATCGTCGAAACGACTTCGGTCCGCCCGGTGGCGCCACGGGCCAGCTTGATCGCCGCGTCGACCACATCGCCCCCGCCCGCGCCGAAGAGCACGCGGTTCAGCCCGTCCGGCGCCAGGTCGATCAGCTTTTGCGCCAAGGCGACCTTGTGCGGCGAAACGGCGTCGAAGGTGCCCAGGTCGCTTTCGGCCAACGCCTCGCTCAGCGCCTGCATCACCGCCGGATTATGCCGGCCGACGTTGAAACATCCCGCCGAGGAAAAAGCGTCGATGAAATGCCGCCCGGTGAGCGGGTCGACGAAGCCGATGCCGAGGCGGTCGCTTTCCATCACGTCCAGGTGTCCGGCCTTGAGATACTTGACCTGGCCTTTGTTGATGTAGCGCCCGAAGGTCGCTTCGACTTGCGCTTTTTCCTGATGCGTCATCGCGCCCGGTTGCCCGCTTGGTTCAGGTGCCATCGGCTTACCTTTCTTTGCTTGCCTGATTTGTTTTTCGACGACGTTGCCGCCGTTCGTGCCCCGTTGAGTTCGGCTATGCTACCTGCAATCGGCAAAGCAGGCAACGACCGCAGCCGCCGAAAAATGGAAAAGCCAACGGCCTCACCCTATACTGGCGATGCAACTTTCAACCGGCGAGGAAAAACGATGAGCGAGTTCGCCAAACAAATTCCCGGCATATCGATCGGCCACGCGCAAGATCTGCAAGGCGCGAGCGGTTGCACCGTGATTCTCGCACCCGACGGCGCGGTCTGCGTCGTCGACCAACGCGGCGGCGCGACGGCCCTACGCGATTTGTCTTAAAAGATTAGGTCAACATGAAAAGTCTGCTTACGGTACAGGCCGCCAGATGCCGCCGTAGGATTCGTCGTCGGTGCCCAGGCTGAACCGGCTGCCGTCGACGATCGGTGCGGCCAGGCTTTCGACCTTCAACCCGTCCACGCGGGCGACGATATCCCACTGTTCGGCGATCGTCACCGCATCGCCGGCGACCGTGCCCAACTGATAGATCACCGAACGCCAGGGGCCGCCGTCGGCCGGGTCTTCGGTGGCCACGGCCCACAGCGCGCCCGTTGTGTCGAGGTAGAGATCCGAGATATCGCGGTGTCCTTCGGGATCGGACCAGTCGACGTCGTCCACCGAAATGATGTGCTCTTCCTGCACGACGACCTCGCCGGTGGCGAAGTCGATGCGGCAGAGACGGAGTTTGCCGTCGGGGCATTCGTCGGAGCCGCCGCGTTCACCGAGCAGAATGATCGCCTGCTGATCGTCGCTGGACAAGCACTCCATGCCCTCGATGTTGACCGAATCGGCCGGCAACTCGAAAACATCGACCACCGTACCCGCCCAACCGGTCGCTTGTTCCTTAATCGAAATCCGGAAAATCCGCGTGAAGGGCGCGCCTTCCTGGGCGCTTTCACTGGCGAGGAAATCGCCGTCGGCCGCCGACAGCGCGCAGACCGATTCCATGTCGTCGGAAACTTCTTCGCCGCCCCAATCGATCTCGACCGGCGACAGCGTGACTTCGTAATCGTCGGAAATCGACAGCACCTCGACCCGCGGATCGTTGAGCTTGCCCTCTTCGTTTTTCGCGTCGTGCACCACGAGCAGTTTTCCCTCGGCCATCCAGGTCAGCCCGCTCAGGTCGGGAAAGGATTCGAGGACCGTATCGCCGCTGTCCAAGGCTGCGTCATCGTCGTCGTCATCGTCGGCGCAGGCGCCGCAAACAAACAACCACGCAAAAGCTATGGCGACCAACATCAACAAAAACACACTCGTCGTTTGTTTTATCATCGCTTTTTTCCTTCGGAGATTGATCCTGCGGCGATTTTACTTTGTCCGGTTTTTAACCACAAACCAAAGACCAGTCGCGTGCAAAGGTATTGATGGATAACTGACATCCAAGCACTAAAGACTAACGACTATGGACTAAGGACTAAGAACTATTGACCACCCAAGTGGAATGCGCCTTGAATGCCGTTGATCACCATCTGCGTTCCGATCACGGCCAGGATCAGACCCATTAAACGACTGACCACCTTGATCGCCCCGTCGCCCAAATATCGGATCAATTTCTCTCCGGAAACGAACATCAGGTAGGTGATCAAACTCAGGCAGGCGAACGCGGCGATGACAACGCCGATCTGGGTCGGGGTCGCCTTGGCCGTAAAGTTCATGGCGGTGGCGATGGTGCCGGGGCCGGCGAGAATCGGCATGGCCAGCGGCGACACCGCGATGCTCAACTCCACTTCTTTGGTGTTTTCGACATCCTTGGCATGCGGCGTCTGCACCTTCGATGCCCCGCCGTGCAGCAGATTAAACCCGATGATGAAAACGAGAATGCCGCCGGTGATGCGAAATGCCGGCAGGGTGATGCCGAACAACTCGAAAATCAGTTTGCCCATCAAGGCAAACAGCAAAACGATGACAAAGGCGATCAGCATCGATTTCCGGGCGACCGCTTTTTTTTCGCGGTCGTCCAGATCCTGAGTCAGCCCGAGGAAAATCGACGTGTTGGCCAACGGATTCATGATCGCGAAAAAGCCCATGAATACCGTGATCACGTACAGGATCAAATCATGCACGGCTGCCTCCCTTCGCGGCACCGGCGCGGATCTCTATGATTAAAACTTCTCAGGGCGCTACATCACCAGGCGGATGTCGCGCTTGATGCGCTCTTTGCCGAGCACGCCGATGATCGCCTCGTCGTAAGGCTTGGACTGGATCTTCTTGGCGTCTTCCTCGATGTAGATCATCGAGGCCTCGATGCCGTAGCTGGCCATGATCTTCTTGATCGCCGGGTAGTTGTCTTCCAGCGACTGCTTGACCGAGAGGAAGCCGCGCTCGGCCGCCTTGCCGCGCTGCCAGAAATTGACCGGATTCATCTCGAAGTATTGGACGTCGTTGACGTCGGGCTCGACCAGAATGATGTCGCCGGTGAATTTCGGATCCTGCTGGAAGGTCTGCAACGCCTGGTGCAGGCGGTGGTGCAGCATCATGCGAAAGACCTGGTTGATCACCGCCATCATGCCGCCCTCGGCCAGGTGCGGCTTGTCGGTGATGTACTGGTCGATGTCTTTGTACCAGTGCACCAGCAGCTTGTGCTCCAGCGGCCGGAAGGGGTTGTAGCAGATGACCAGGTCGGCGCCATGGTCGACCGCCACGTCGATGTTGGCCGTCGAGGCGACGCCGCCGTCGACGTAATCGACGCCCTTGATGCGCGCAGGCTTGTAGAAGCCGGGCAGCGCACTGGAGGCCATGATCGCCTCGCTGATGCTGACGTCGGCGAATTCGTCGTGCCCGAAGACCACGCGCTCGCCGGTGTCGAGGTCGGTGGCGGTGATGTACAGCTCTTTACGCAGGCGCTGAAACAGGTCGGTGAAGTCGTCTTTGAGGTGATTGTTATCCAGATTGCGCCGGATGTAGGCGCCGATGCGCGAGTTGTCGAAAATGCCCGAAGGGATGTAGTCGTACAGCTTCGGCAAGCTTTTGCTGGCGGCGGCGATCTTGACCAGGATTTTGATCATCTGGTCGAGATGTTTGTAATTGGGCGAGCCGACCAATTGGCGCAGCGAAGCCATAAAGCGCTGCTGCGGGTTGAACAGCAGCGACAGGAAGTTGATGCCGAACCGCGGGAACGAGGTGCTGACGTCGTAAAGCAGTTGCAGCGGTTTCTGCACAAATTCGGTGAGGTTGGGGTTGTAGAAATCGAACAGGGTGAACTGGTCGAGGCGGTCGGACTTGCCGTCGAGGCTTTTGAGCATTTCTTCCGGCGTGACGCCGGTGGCCAGCGGGGTGGCGAGGATCGCGCCGGCCGAGAGGCCGACGAAGATATCGAAGTCGGTGACGTCGCGGTTGACCATCAGATCCGACAGGGCCTTGAGGCCGCCGAGCTTGTAGGTGGCGCCGCTGATCGCCCCGCCCGCCAATACCAGGGCAATGCGGGCGTTTTTCTTGCGTATACTCAAATCGGATTTTTGAACGATCGTAATGCTCATCTGCACTCCTACCTGCGACTCAACGTTAACTATTATCGGTGTAAAAAGAAAGGAAGACAAGGAATGAAAGAACGATCGGCCGACAACAAAGCCCTTTTGGGCCGCGTTGCCCCAACATGTTGGGGTAACTTTAGTCGCGTGGCACAACGTGTGTCAAGCTGATTCAATTTTGTTATTTTGGACACAAGATCAAATTTTTCCAATATTTTTACAATTTTTCGCCGTATTTCAGGAAAAATCGGTATTTATTCGTAATTTTTTCCTTTTCCAACATTTTCACAATTTATTTTTTCCATAGAAAGAAAGGGTTCATCAGCGGATCAACGGTTTTTCCGCGATATTCAAACAAAATTGCCTGAAATCAAGCGAAAAAGGAACATATTGATTGACGCCGCGCGTCGCTGGTGCTATCTAATAGCATCCTAATCGACCCACGCAACCTTGGGGGAACCAAAGAGATGGACAACGAGAAAAATCTAGCCCAAATGTGGAAAAACCGCGTTGCCAAGTACGGCGACAAGGTGTGCCAGCGCTACAAGAAAGACGGCGAGTGGAAAGGTTTGAGCTTCATCGAAGTCGACCGAATCGTGAACAATCTGGCTAACGGATTGCTCTCACTGGGTCTCGAATACGGCGATCGTCTTTCGCTGCTTTCGGAAAACCGGCCCGAGTGGGCGCACACCGACCTGGCCTGCCTGCATATCGGCGCGATTATGGCCACCATTTACGCGACCAACACGCCGAGCCAGTGCGCTTACATCATCAACAACTCGGAATCGAAAATCGTCATTCTTTCCAACAACAACCAGTTGCAGAAGCTGTTGGACAAATCGGTGCAGATTCCAACCGTCGAGCACATCATCATCTTTGACCCGATCGAAGGGATCACCGATAAGGATCCCAGGGTGAAGACTTTCGACGAAGTGCTCGAACTGGGCCGCAATTACGAGAACAAACAAAAGCTGGGCGAGCTGATCGAGAAGATCACCTTCGACGACGTGGCCACGTTGATTTACACCTCGGGCACCACCGGCGACCCCAAAGGCGTGATGCTGACCCACGGCAACTTCCACAGCAACGTCGATTCGGTATTCCAAATCGTGCCGATGACCGAAGACGAATCGTTCCTCAGCTTCCTGCCCCTCTCGCACAGCCTGGAGCACACCGCCGGCCACTTCGCGTCGATCTTTCTCGGCGCCACCACCAACTACGCCGAATCAATCGATGCCTTGCGGCAGAATTTACAAGAGATCAAACCGACGATCATCATCAGCGTGCCGCGCATCTATGAAAAATTCCACGCGGCGATTATGGACAACCTGAGCAAATCCAGCCCGGTTAAACAGAAGCTGTTCAATTGGGCGCTTGATGTCGGCAAACAGACGCTCAAGTTGAACCTGGCGAAAAAGCCGGTGCCGGCCATGTTGAAGATTCAACACAACCTCGCCGACAAGCTGGTTTTCTCAAAGATCAGAGCCAACCTCGGCGGCAAGCTGAGCTTCGCCATCAGCGGCGGCGCACCGCTTTCGCCCGAGTTGTTCGAATTCTTTTTCGCCATCGGCATCCGCATTTTCGAAGGCTACGGCCTGACCGAAACCACGCCGATCGTCACCGCCAACACGCCCGACGCCGTACGGCAGGGCTCGGTCGGCCGTGTCATCCCCGGCGTCACGGTGAAAATCGCCGACGACGGCGAAATCCTGGTCAAAGGCCCCAACGTGATGAAGGGTTACTGGAACAAGCCGGAAGACACCGCCGAAGTGATGGAAGGCGGCTGGTTCCACACCGGCGACATCGGCGTCATCGACGAAGACGGCTTTTTGATGATCACCGACCGCAAGAAAGACCTGATCGTCACCGCCGGCGGCAAGAACGTCGCCCCGCAGAACATCGAAAACATGCTGAAGATGGAGCGCTACATCGAGCAGATCAACATTATCGGCGACAAGCGCAAGTACCTGACGGCGATTATCGTGCCCGCCTTCGCCGATGTGGAAGCCTGGGCCAAGGAAAAAGGGCTGAAGTTCAGCAACCACGCCGAACTGGTGCAATTGCCCGAAGTCCGGGCGCTGATTCAGGAAGGCGTCGACCGGGTCAACGGTCTGCTGGCCAAGTACGAAACGATCAAGAAATTCCATCTCGCCGACGTCGAGTTCAACCAGGAAAACAACATGCTCACGCCGACGATGAAGGTGAAACGCAAGATCGTCAACAAGCACTTCGCCCAGAACATCGAGGCGATGTACGAAGAATAATTCGTCAAATTTACTGAAAAATATTGAAGAGGCGGGTGCCGGTAAGGCGCTCGCCTTTTTTACTGCGTCATCGTGTTGAACAGCACGCTGGCGGCCTGGCCTTCGGAGCCGTCGTTGAGGTTGTTCTGCAGCAAAGCGGCGTAGTTGCTGGGGATGTGCGACATCACCAGCCGGCCGTTGAGCAACCGCATGTTCCGCGCCATCTCCCACAGCAGTTGTTTGGGTTGGATCGTGCCGAAGCTGGCGCCCAACTCGAGGAAGTCGTCGCCGTTGATCTTAAACTTGTGCCGGCCGTTGTAGGCCAGAATTACTTCTTCGATCTTGCGCCCCTGCATTTCGCGGGCGAATTGGAAAAAAACTCGGAACAGCCCGGCGTATCCGGCCGGCGGCCCGACCGCGCGTACGTCGAAGACGATGATATCGGTGTCGACGTAATCGTCGAAGTAGGTGCTGACCCGCACGCCGGCGTTACGCGCATCCTGTTCGACGACTCGGTTCATCGGCCGCTGCAGGGTCGAATAGTTGTAAGTGAAAATCAGCGCACTGACCGCCACACCCAGGATCACCACCCAGGTGAATAGACGCTGCATGTTCTTGGCGGTTATATGCTTCACGATCTCCCCTCGCAGAAAGAGAAAAATACCTTGTCGGCCTGCGACAACCGAGTCAAAGTTATTGCTGAATACGCCCCGCCCGACTCAACACATACAAACAAGATCCATCAACTTAGCAAGTTTACCATGCACAGATTGCGTGATTCAAGTAATTAGCAAGGTCGGATACAAAAAAAGAATCAGTTGATTTTACCCTCGCGGCGCAAACGGAAAAAGTATTTCCAACCGAAAATCAGAATCCAGCGCCGTTCGCGCTCGGACAATTCGATTTTAACGCCGTAAGTACGCTCGATTTTGGCGAGCAGAATGTCGACCCAGTTGTCCACCAGCAGCATGCCTTTCGGCCAACGCAGCTTGGCGCGACGGCGCGACCGCGCGATCAAATCGGCCGTTTCCCGGTGCATCGACGCCCGGCGGCTCGGACTGCGGCGCAGGTAGATCAACCCCGGTTCGTCGTGCTCGCCCGCTTCGTGGAACAGGTCGCGGTGATTCTGCCGATACTGCTTCAGCAGAATCGACCAGGCCTGCCGGTAGAAATCGGCCGCGCTGTTAAACAGGGCGTCCACCTTCTCCTCGATTTTCTCCAGCCGCACCTCGCCTTCGTAGCTCAGCGCCAGCGCGCGGCGGATCAACTCGTCGAGGATAAAGGTGTTGCCGACTCGGTTGATCGCATGCGGCGTCAACGTTTCCATCGCCTTCAGGCAAACACTGAGGGTTTCGTCACGGTCGAAACTGTCGCGCGACCACACCACCGCCAGGCGCTTGGAAAAACGGCCGAGGTGATACAGATCGCGGGCCAGCGGGCCGACCTCGTCGCGCAAGGTGTCCAGGTCGATCACGCAGTATTTGCAATTCAGTTTTTGACCGCCCTCGCCCGGCAGTTCCAGGTAATAGATGTTCGGCGGCAGAAAAGAAGCCAGCCAGCGGTCGCGGCGGCGGTGAAAGACCGTGCGGACATCGTCGACGACCAGGTAGAAATCGTAAAAGCTGGTGTCGGTCGCCAGGCTCGGATCGAGTCGCGAACCGTAAAGGACGATTGTCTGCAAACCGTCGCCGAAGGTATTACGGAAGTGGTCGACAAACGGTTGAATCGCCGGGAACTCGTCGCGGCAATAGGTTTCGCGCAACAGGTTGAGCAGCTCGATGTTCACCGCTTCGCCTCGCGTTGCGGCCAGATCGACGCCTCGGCCGCTTCCAACCGCGCGATGCGCGCCTCGACGATAAACTGGTAGGCGAACATCGCCGGCCACAGCCGGGTCAGCGCGTGGTAGGCGCCGTCGAGCAAACGCAGCGGCAGGCTGTCGGCCCGCGTCTCGAAGATCAACTCGAAGGGCAGCGGCGTGGAGCGGCGCCGCAGAATCTCGAAGCCGGCGTTGGTGATCAGCCGCTCGAAGGTCGCCTGTGTGTACAAGCGCACGTGGGTTTCGTCGAGAATGCCGCGCGGTCCGTACTCGAAACGTCCCAGCAGCAGCGAGATGCGATAGAACCAGATGGCGACGTTGCCGGTCGAGATGATCAGGCGGCCGTTTTCGGTGAGGTGCCGCCGTACGGTGGTCATGATCGCCTCGCGGTTTTGCAGATGCTCGATGACGTCGGAAAGGATGACCACGTCGAACTCGCGCTCGTAGGGCAGACGCAACCCGGGATCGTCGAGGTCGGCCTGTACGTATTGCTCGTAAGGCAGGCGCACCTTTTTGGCGGGCAGTTTATCGACGCCGACGACATGGCAGCCCTTCTTTTGCAGTTGGTCAGCGAGCAGGCCCTGGCTGCAGCCCAGATCGAGTACTCGGCTGCCGCCCGGCGTAGCGTCCAGAATCTGCCGGTGGCTGCTGGTCGGCGATTTTTTAAACGTATAGCGCTCACCGCGATCGACCAACCAGCGACCGTGCCGCCACAGGTGCAGTTGGTGAATCCGGTAAGACAGGGCAATGCCAAGCGGCGACGGGCCGGTGCTTGACGGCAACGTCCCCTCGACCGGCAGCGCGACCTGCACGATGCGTACACCCAGCGCCTTGGCCTGCACCAGCAATTGCACGTCGAACCGTTCGTCATCGTCGTTGAGCGTAAACGGCACGCGCCGTAGCGTCTCGGCCTGGTACAAGCGCAAACCCGAGTGCCAGTCATCGACGGCCAGGTTGAGCAGCCGGTCGGTGACGCCGCAACGGTAAGCGCCGTCGAATTGCCGCGCCCCGTGCACCAGGCCCACGCCCTCGGCCGATCCCGCTTCCAACAGCAGCGCCGGGGCTCGCTTATCCCAGCCGGGTGTCGCCGGCAGCGTCAGCACTGCGTCCCAGCCCTGCTCCAACGCGTAGGTCAGCGCAATCTTCCGGTTGCCGCCGTAGCCGTAATCACGGACGTTGCGCAGCACGACCAACTTTTCCCAACCGGGCTGTTTCGCCAGCTTTTTTCCCAATTCCTGCACGCGCTCGGGCGGCATGACGAAATAGACGTAAATCGCCGTCAGCTTGTTGCGCATGTCCGGTGAAAGGCGCGCCATCACCGCGCCGAGGGCTTCGACGTCGGGGCAGTCGACGATCGCCGCCGCGATTTTCGGGCGTGAAGGGGTGTTGTCGGTCTTTTTTTTACGTTGCCGCGCGATCAGCAACCTCCTGGTCAAAACACCAACGATGATGAATGGCTAGTATCGGCCCGATCCGCCCTTTTTGACAAGTGTGTATTGACCGTCGTAGGGTTATCCGCATTTTATTTTGAACCCCTTGCAGCCTCACGCGTGTCGAGGTTAAGTTAGCAATCCTGAACAAGGAGGCGGTTCGCGTGCATCCGATTCTGTTTGAGATACTCGGTTATCAGATCCGTACCTACAGCGTGGCGATGGCGATGGGCTTTGTCGTCGGCATCATTTTACTGCGCCGGCGCGCGCTCTATGAGCAATTGGACGTCGAATACGTGCTCAATTCGGCCATTCTCACCATTTTCGGCACCATTCTCGGCGGACGCGCGCTGTTCGTCATCACCACCTGGTCCGACCGCTTCGCCGACAAACCCTGGTACGAACCGTTCAAGGTTTGGGAAGGCGGACTGGTCTTTTACGGCGGCTTCTTCGGCTCGATTCTCCTGGTCGTCGGCTATGCCTGGTTGAAAAAGCAGTCGGTGTTGCGCCTGACCGATCTGTTCGCGCCTTACGCCGGTCTCGGCCTGGCGATTCACCGCCCCTTCGGCTGTTTCCTCAACGGTTGCTGTTACGGCCGCCCCACCGACATGCCCTGGGGCGTGCATTTTCCACCCGACGCCCACGCCACCAAGTTTTACGGTCTCGGGCAAGCCGTACACCCGACACAGATCTACATGGGCCTCAACGGCCTGTTCCTGTTTCTCGTGCTGCGTTGGTATCGCGAACGTAAGGTGCGACACGGCGAGGTCTTCGGGCTGCTGTTGTCGCTGTACGCGGTCAATCGCTTCATCATCGAGTTTTTCCGCGGCGACAAGATCCGCGGTTTCGTGCCGGCCGGCGATTTGATCGGCGTGGCGATCTTCGCCGTCGGTCTCGCCCTGTTTTTGCTGATGAAGAAAAAGCAGAACATCCCGGGCAAGATCTTCGCGATGGGCGTTTACCTGTTGGGCGGATTCTGGTCGTTCATCGGCGTATTCAGCGACACCGCCACCGAGCAACTGCTGACACCGTTCTCCACCAGCCAGTACATCGGCTTCTACACCTTCCTGGCCGGCGTGGCGTTGTTCCTTTACGCGCGTTGGTTCGGACCGGAAAAACAACCGGAGTACGGCAAACCGATTCCCGCGAAAACCTAATCCGCGGACGGCGCCTCTTCTTTATCGGCGGAATCCTGCGCCAGCGATTCCATCGCCTTGCGGATATACTCGTCTTTGTCTTGCAATCGTCGGGCGAGCTTGGCGTTTTCCTTTTCCAACTCGGCCAGCCTACGGGCCTGGACATCGCGGCCGAACAACCGGGCCAGGCCGCGCACCTTGGTCGCCAGGCGCGACAACACCACCGCAAGAACCAATCCGAAAATCGTTCCGATGACCAACCCGAACGTCAGCAAGCCGGCGCTTTCGCTCATCACATCCCCCGAAATTTTAGGTCCGCACCAGCATAGGCTTTCCGGCGTTTTCTTGACAAGCCGGGTCTGGACTCGGGCGCCGAAGACGGGTATGCTCCATCCCTCTCGGGCGGATAGCTCAGCTGGTTAGAGCGCCGGTCTTACACACCGGAGGTCGCAGGTTCGACCCCTGTTCCGCCCAACGCGGGGTTGGGCGTTTTTCGCCCGGCCCCGTTTGCTTTTTCGTGTGCAAGTTTGTGCCGGGTAGGTGACACACTCCATCTTTTTCTATTTCTTCTTTTTGCAAAGTGATATGATGCTCCCCATCCAAATGACAATTTGATATCCGGAGGGCGGGCATGGGCTCGATGAGCTACTCCCAGCGTCGCAGACTCAGCGAATCGATGAAAGCCAGTTGGCGGAAACGAAAAGCCGACGCCGCCGAGAAAAGCCTGTTCACGCTGCTGTTCTTCCTTTTTCTGTTGTTGATCGCCATCGTTTTTCTGGCCACGCATCCCGGCGTGATCTTCGCTTATCTGATCAAAGCCCTCTTCTGGAAATCGCTGGCCGGCCATGCTTTTTGGATCGTCACCGGCATCTTCTGCCTGTTGATTTTAATCGGCATCATGATCGCCGCGCGCGACTTCGGCACCGGTGTCGTTTTGTACTTCATGCTTTCCCTGGCGCTGCTGGTCGTCGAACTCGGGCTTTATTGGTTCTTCCATCCCGGTTTTCTGCACCGGATGTACCTGACCGCCTACCCGTCTATGTACTCCAACGCGGAAGTCGCCTTGTTCGAGGAAACCAATGCCGCGGACGAAAAGCTCCCTTTGACCGTGGAAGAAATCGAAGGTTTTCTGCGGAACTATTATTCACCCCAGACAAAAAAGCTGTCCAAAAAGTTCGAGTCCGTCCGATTGCTCGCCACTGCCCCTCGTTTTTTTAAAAACATTGTGACGCCGGCCAAAGAAAAAGACGAAGAGCCGCTGGTCAATACCATCAGCTATTGGCCGATCGTTGTTGAAATCACCTATTCCAACAAGTACAGCAAAAAGAAACCTGTCTTTACGGAAAACACGATTCTCTATCTGGCCCATGACTACGCCTTGCCGGCCGACCTCCATCTGGACCACGACGATGTCCGGCTGACAAACCCGGTCTGGCAACTTCAAACCGTCCGGGAAGTGAAAAAGATGAAGCTGCCCGTCGACGAAATTCCCATCATCGCCAAAAGTTTCGACATCAAGCCGGCGACCCTGGGCATCCGGTAAGCGGTTTTGTATTAATCCTGGTCAAAACCAACATTCACCGCCAAAGCCTATAGCCAACGTCTTTTTGCCGTTAAGCTCGTTCGGCATTTATTAACGGCATGAAAAATGCTGTATGATGCCATCATGGCTGAACGAAAAATAAAACAAGGGCTGTCGATCTTCTTCATTCAGTCCGTGTCTTTTCTGATTGTCATTCTGGTGATCACTGCTGCATTCGGTTTGTTTTTTTTCGCCACGGCGAAACGTCATTTAGAGGACGAAGTCGGCAAAAAGCTGCAGGACATCGCAAAAATCGCGGCGAAAAACGCGCCTTTTGAACGTCTTGACCTGATCAAGGTCGGTGATGATCAAACCCGCATGGTGCTACGGCTGAAGCAGAAATTAGGCGAAATTCGCGAAGCCACCGCCGTGCAAAACATTTTCATTTTCCGGCCCGACCATCGTTCGCTTTTGGACCTGCAACCCGATCGTAAAATCGGCTATACCTATTCGCCGGCTTCTTTCGACTCGTCTTTTTTCAGCACGTTAAAGCAGGGCCACGCCGTCAGTACCGGCAGCTACCACAAGGCCGACGGCAGTTTGTACATCTCAGCCTACGCGCCGGTGACGGACCCGGAGGGTCAGCTGTTTGCCGTCGTCGGTGTCGATGCCGGCACCCGGGAAGTGGAAGTGATCGAAAAAATGCAGACGCGCGCCTACCTGGTCGCAGGCCTGGGTACTGTTTTTGCTTTTCTGCTGGCTTTGTTGTTTGCCCGGCGGCTAACCAACCCGATTCGCGGTATGGCGCAAACCGCGTCGAGACTCGGCCGCGGTCAATACGACGCGCGAGTCCCAAAGCCTTCAACGGCCGAATTGGGGATGTTGGCCGATTCGATCAACACGATGGCCCAGCAGGTGCAGATGCGCGATGCCAAGTTAAAAGAGATGTCGGCCAGCGTCGCTCACGAAATCCGCAACCCACTGAACACCATCAAATTGTTGATCACTTTACTGGAAGAGGAGTTGCAAGAAGGCAGCACATCGTCGCAAGAGCAGCGGCTCCAGACGTTGCATTATGAAATCGGCAAGTTGAATCGCTTCCTTTCGGAGTTTCTTACCTATTCGCGGCCGATCACACTGGCGCGCAACATGGTCGATCCGGCCACGTTGGCCGAAGGCGCAGTGGAAATGGCGCAAGCCGAAGCCAACGACCGCAAAATTGAGATTGTCCTTGAAGCCGATGAAAAACTTCCATCGATCCGCGTTGATCAACAGCGGTTGGAACAATCTTTGCTGAATATAATTTTAAATGCGATTCACGCCAGCCGCGAGTCGGGTCGCGTAACCGTAAAAACCGTCCGCTCCACGAAAGACCGGGGCGTCGACTTCATTGTCGAGGACGATGGTGCGGGTATCGACGAAAAGGACAGGCATCAATTGTTCGAACCGTTTTTCACTACGAAGGAATCGGGTACCGGCCTGGGTCTATCCAACGCCGCCAAGATCATCGAGTCGCACGGGGGCGAGATCGCCGTAGAAAACATCAAGGGTGGCGGGGCTCGTTTCGTGATTCATTTGCCGGGCGATACCGGCCTCGCAAAGGATTTGTAAGATGGCTGTTTTTCTGATCGCCGACGACAACAAAACCGCCGCCGACACCCTATGTACGCTGGTTAAACGGCGCGGTCACGAGGCCTCGGCTGCTTACGACGGTGCGCAGGCGCTGGAAGTACTGGAGAACCGGGCGGTGGATGTACTGGTGACCGACTTGAAGATGCCGAACCTGGACGGGATGCAACTGCTTCGAATCGTCCAGGAAAAATGGCCGGAGATGCCGGTAATCGTCATCACGGCGCACGGCAGCATCGAAGCGGCGGTGGAGGCGATGAAGATCGGCGCCTTCGATTTTATGACCAAGCCGCTGGACAACAACGAATTGCAGGTGAAATTTCAAAAGGCTGTCGCACAGCGCGAAATGTCGTTGAAAATGGAACGACTGAGCGCTCGCCTGGACACCTATGAGGCCGATGATGCCTACCGCTATGGCATGGGCGAGATCATCGGCACCGGCCCGGCAATGAAAAAGGTTTACGAGATCATTAAAAAAGTCGCACCGACCGATTCGACAGTGCTCATCCTCGGTGAAAGCGGCACCGGCAAAGAGTTGGTGGCCCGTGCGCTGCATCAACAAAGTGCCCGATCCAAGGAGCCGTTCGTCAGCGTCCATTGCGCGGCATACGCCGAGGGTGTGCTGGAAAGCGAGTTGTTCGGCCACGAACGCGGCGCCTTTACCGGCGCAGTGGCCCGTAAAATCGGACGCTTTGAGTTGGCCGACAAAGGCACGTTGTTTCTCGACGAAATTGGGGATGTGCCCGCCGGAATACAAACCAAGTTGCTGCGTGTCTTGCAGGAAAAGGAATTCGAGCGGGTCGGCGGCACCAAAACCATCAAAGTGAATATGCGCATTGTGTCGGCAACCAATAAGGATCTGCCAACAGCAATTAAAGACGGAAGTTTTCGTGAAGATTTGTTCTACCGGTTGAACATTTTTTCGATTCACCTGCCGCCATTGCGCGATCGCAAGGAAGACATTCCATTGCTGGTCGAAACTTTTATCCGCCGCGAAGCCGAGCGGCTTGGCCATCCGGCGGTTGCCCCATCCGCCCCGGCAATGGACGCCTTAATCGAGTATGACTGGCCCGGTAACGTGCGCGAATTGCGCAACGTGATCGAACGCGCCGCCGTGTTGGCTTCCGGTGAATCCATCGAGATACAACACCTGCCGCCGATGCTGGCGCCCACGCATACGTCCTACGTCACCCTGCCCGAGCAGGATGTCGATTTCGATCGTGAAATGGACAACTTCGAGCGTCGACTGCTGCTGCATGCCTACGAGCGGGCCGATCATGTAAAAGCCCAGGCGGCCAAGATGTTGGGCATCGACCGTAACCGCTTCCGCAATAAACTGAAAAAGTACGGAATCGAGGACTGATGTTTCGACACGACCGCCGTTTTTGTTTTCTGCTTGCGACCCTGATCCTACTTGGGATCGCGGTCGGCACAGCGGCGGCCGGTAACGAGCAAGAGCGGATCACCGCCTGGCAGCGATGGAAGGACATCGGCCCGGCGATCGCGCTCGATCCGCTGGACGGCCCGGCGGACATACTGGAAAAAGTGGAAATCATCGAGGATCGGGTGGATGAGTTGGTTAAGGAAAAGGCGCGGCTCGAAAAGGAAATCGAACTCAACCGGCAACAGCTTTTCATCCTGCGCAACCAACGTCAAACACTGCAGGAACTTTCGCAAATTCAACCGCAGGGCAATTCGCAGACGAGCCAGCGCCTGCATGACTTGACCGAGCGTATTAATCGAGAGGAAAATTTGCTGCGAATCAAAAACGAATCGATCGCCGGATTGAGACGGGAACTCACCCATTTACAAACTCTGGCGGCGGAATATCGGGAAAAGGCCAAACGCCTGCAACGCGAAGAAGGCGGTACGCAATGAAAACGCTATCATCCGTGTGGATCGTCTGCCTTATCCTTTGCCTGGTTCCCGTGCAAGCGCTTGCCAACGAAAACGAACGCAGTGTATCCGGCGTCGTCAGCGTCGGGGTGAAATACGACAGCAACTTCGACCTGCTCAGTGAAGACATGCCCGCCAATGCGGAAGAAGACGAAGAGATCGAGGACGCCTACATCACCGAAATCACGGCGCTGTTGCTGTTCCGTTCGCCGTGGATCTCGCCTTGGCATCTGGAATTGGAGCTATACGGATTAACCAATCTGCACCAGCAAATCGACGACAGCTGGTGTCTCGGTCGCGGCAAACTCTACATCGGTTACGGCTTCGGTGAAAACACCATCAGCCTATTGAACGAAGCGCGTTATTTTTCCGAGCCGGACGACACGGAATTCGACAACTTTCGCAACACGGCCGCGTTGGTCTACAAACGCGTATTTTCACCGCTTTGGCAGGGCCGGATCGGTTACGAAAACATTATGCACCTCTTCCCGGATAACGACTTTTTCAATTACATGATCAACGGCGGTTTCGTCGAATTACGCAATACCTGGCTGCCTGCGTTTTCGACCTATTACAGTTACAACTACCAATACATTCAGGGCAGCGGTGAAATCGACGAAGCGAGCAACGCGCCGGAAGACGGCCATCGCCACACCGGCGAGATCGGCTTCGAATTGTTCTTCGCCCGTAAAAATTCGCTGATCGGCGCGTACACTTACCAGATCGACGAAAACGACAATCCCATGCCGGCGCGGATCGGTGAAATTCAAGGCGAAGATGAAAACCTCGAAGAAGAAGTCGAATTTAACTTCGTCAAACACAAAGGCATGTTGCTGTATTCACACCGTTTCAACGATCGCTTTACGCTTTCGCTTTACAACGAGTTGATCCACAAAACCTTCCCCAAACGCGATGCCGACCTCTACCCTTACCCGCGCGAACGACGTGATGTGTTGTTTCTTACGTCAGCCTGGTTGACGGCGCGCCTCGTCGGAAATGCGTATGGAAAAATCCGATACCTCTACCGGATGAGTGAATCCAATATCGACATGCACGATTTTCAGGATCACATCATCTACCTCGGGTTGGAATACCGCCTCTGATTTCCCGCTATACAAGATCGCTCGATAACGAGCGGTGCTCGAAATCGAGCGCTCGGCAGCAATGCATTGGTCGTCATGCACGCTCGTTTCAAGGCGGAAAAGCATTGTTTGCGCCAAACAGGTGGCCATAAAATGTCGGCATGCTTATTGCTCTTAGTGTAGTGTGAAATGACAAAGCGATAACAATCATTATTGAAGACAAGACAAGAATAAGGAGAAAAAAGATGAAGAACACGACCTTGCAAAAACTGCTCTTTGTTTTGCTGCTGGCTTTCGCCTTTACCCTGACCGGCACAATGGCCTGCGGCGGCGACGACGACGATGACGATGATGACGACGACGACGATGACGATGATGCGTTCGATCCGGCCGACTTCCAGGCCGCCGTCGACAACACCTACTGGCCGCTGACGCCGGGCACGGTGAAAACGCTCGAAGGCGAGGACGAAGGCGAAGAGTTGAGGGTGACGACCACCGTGCTCGACGAGACCGTGACCATCGCCGGGGTCGAATGCACCGTGCTGCTCGAAGAAGAATACGAAGACGGCGAACTGATTGAGCGGTCATGGAACTGGTTCGCGCAGGAAATCGCCACCGGCGACGTTTATTACTTCGGCGAAGACGTCGACGAATACGAAGACGGCGAACTGGTCGGGCACCCCGGCGCCTGGAAGGTCGGCGACAACGCCGACGCGCCCGGCCTGATCTTCCCCGGCGATCCGCAGGTCGGTGATTCCTTCAACCCGGAAAGCGCGCCCGACGAAGCCGAGGAAACGGCCGAGATCGTCGAAATGGGTCTGGACTATTCCACGCCCTTCGCCGATTACAGCGACGTGATCAAGGTCGAGGAACACGATCTGCTCGAAGATGAGGTCGAGTGGAAATACTACGCGCCCGACGTCGGCCTGATCGCCGAAGAATTCGAGGAAGGCGACATCGAGCTGACCGACCTGGAATAAACCGAAGCCGAACAAGCAGCGAACGCAGCAAGGGCGGCCCGCGGGTCGCCCTTGATTTATCCGTTATCCTCCGCCTGATTCGGCTGCGAAAATATGCTAGGGTTTGGCGCACAAACCGAGGCGGATCATGCGCGCTGCAAAGATTTTCTTGTTGTTGATCACTGTCGCTTTACTCACCGGCTGCGGGCACCCGGAGCTGGCGCCGGTGCTTGGCGTCGACGACGTGCAGATCAAACGCGACGTGCCCTATTACACCGGACCCGACGCCGACCCGGTGCGGAACCTGCTCGACATCTACCTCCCGCGCGAGGGAAGCAACTGGCCGACAATATTGATCGCGCACGGCGGTGCGTTCGTCGTCAACGACAAAAGTGTGGTCGGCAACATGGGCGTGGCTTTCGCCAACGAAGGCTTCGCCGTGGCGTGCATCAACTACCGTTTGTATCCCGACGGGCACCATCCCGACCAGGTCACCGACCTGTCCCGCGCCGTCGCCTGGGCGTTGCGCGAGATGCCGCGCTACGGCGCGCGCGTCGAGGACTTCACCTTGATCGGTTACAGCGCGGGCGCGACGTTGTCGGCGCTGGCGGCTCTCGACGGACGCTACCTCGAAGCGCAGGGCGTTTCGCCGGAAGCGTTGTCGCGCGTGGCGGTCATTTCCGGGGTGTACCGCATCGCCGATTTGCCGCTGCCGTTCCGCCTGGCCTTCACGTACCGCGCCTCGGTGCATCGCGAGGCTTCGCCGGTCGAGCACGTTCACGCCGATGCCCCGCCCTTTTTAATTCTGTTCGCCGAATACGACGTGGACATCGACAACTACTTCCGTATGAAGCCGCAGGCGAAGCTGTTGTATGAAAAGTTGAAGCAGGCCGGCGTGCCGGTGTCGCTTTACGAAATCCCCGGCTGCAACCACGACCAGATCGAAGAGCAGGTCGGTCGCGATCCCGACAGTGAAACCTTCCGCCGTTTGCTTAATTTTATCCGACAGAATTAACCGGCTATTTCAAAAACAACAGCACCACGCCACCGATGGCGATAGCCGCGCCGATTACCGCGCGCATGTTCACCTTTTCTTTAAACAGCAGCACGGCGGGCGGGATAATCAGAATCGGCGTGATCGACATGATCGTCGCCGCCACGCCGGTGGCGGTGTGTTGCACAGCAAGCAGAGAAAAGGAAACGCCGAGGAAAGGACCAAAGAAAGCTCCGAGGGAAACCCGCGCCATCGCGGGCCGGTTGGCCAGGCCGGCGGCGACTTTCGGCCACCAGCCGATGACGGTAAACAGCAGCGCGAAGCCGACGATGCCGGCGATGATGCGAATTTGCGTCGCTGCGAAAGGGCTGTAGTCGCCCATGCCATACTTGGACAGCACCAGGCCACCTGCCTGTCCCAACGCGCCGAGCAGGCCGAGCAGCACGCCGGTCGGTGAAATTTTTTCCGGACGGTTGTTGACAATGCGTTCGCGCTGCGCAATCACCCAACTGACCCCGCCGACGGTCAGCGCCATACCCAGCCAATCCCAAGGTCCGAGCACCTCGCCCAACAGCAGCCAACCGATCAATGCGCTCATCGGCGGCACCAGCGACATCAACAGCATCGCCAGCCGCGAACCGATCAAGACAAAAGCGCGGAACAACGCAAGATCGCCGATGGTGAAACCGATAAGGCCGGAAAGGGAAAGAAAGATCCAGGCGTGGCGCGAGGCATCGGTCGGCAGCGGCAAACCGCGCACCAGCCAGCAAAACACGCAAAGCAACAACAGGCCAATCAATAGACGGATCAGGTTGACGCTTAACGAACCGATGCGCCGCCCCGCCGCCTCGAACGACATGGCGGTAACTGTCCAACAACCGGCGGTCGCCAACGCCGCCAGTTCGCCTACCAAGGTTCCCAATTGTGCCTCACACTGCGTTCAACTTTCATTGACTTGCAAGCGAGCGCAAGTGTAATCGTTGCCGAATTTCGGCGCCAGTCCTTTTGCTGACGATGACATCGAACTACGGCGACTCGCCCAAGCAGTTGCTCGTCTGCCGTCGCGCTTAAAACAAAAACGGCCCGGTGCAATACCGAGCCGTCATGCTGTATCACTTGTCCGCCGCAACAAAGGCTTCCTAACGGAAGCGGGCGACGGCATCTAACCCTTGCGGAACATCCCCTACAGGTAGTCCTTGAAGGCTTTACCGGGCTTGAACTTCGGGACCTTGGCAGCTTTGATCTTGATCTTTTCCTTGGTCTGCGGGTTCAGGCCGGTGCGGGCCTTACGCTTGGACACCATGAAGGTACCGAAACCAACCAACGTAACCTTGTCACCCTTTTTCAGAGCTTTTTTGGTCACGTCGATGAACGCGTTGATCGCGCGCTCGGCGTCGGCCTTGGTCAATTTGGAATCCTTGGCAACCTTTTCAATCAGTTCGGCTTTCGTCACAGTTCAACCCCCCTTTCTATCGGTGGATTTATTGGGAAACTTTGTGATTCATAGCATTGGCGCAGGTTTGCCGTCAAGCCGAAAAACAATCGTTTTTGATTTTTTATATCAGGCGTGCAGTGCGGTCGACAGTGGTTTCGTCGGCCGCGGCAAGATCATCCGAATCGGAAGCGGCGAACAATTCGTCCGGATCATCCAACACCAAAGCGTGACGCAGAATCTCATCCATGTTTTCGACGAAAACAATTTCCAATCCTTTAAGCACGCTGGCCGGAATGTCATGCAGATCTTTTTCGTTTTCGCGCGGCATGATCACCTTGCTGATTCCGCTGCGATTGGCCGCGACCAGTTTTTCTTTAACGCCGCCGATCGGCAGCACGCGGCCGCGCAGCGTGATCTCGCCGGTCATCGCCACATCCTGGCGCACCGGCGTTTTCAACAACGCGCTGACGATCGAGGTGGTGATGGTCACGCCGGCGGACGGGCCGTCCTTGGGGATCGCGCCTTCCGGAATGTGCACGTGGATGTCGATCTTGCCGTAGAAGTCTTCCGGCAAACCAAGCCGCGACGCGCGATTGCGCACGTAGGCCAGCGCGGCTTGCGCGCTTTCCTGCATGACGTCACCGAGTTGACCGGTGATGTAAAGCTTGCCTTTGCCGGGCATCACCGCGGCTTCGGCGGCCAACAATTCGCCGCCGACCTGCGTCCAGGCCAGACCGTTGGTCAAGCCGACCAGATCTTTCTGCTCCAACTGCTCCAACCGGTAACGGAACGGACCGAGGTATTTGGGCATCGACTTGGCCGTGATGCGCACAGTGTCTTTTTCGTGACCTTCCTTGGCCAGGCGCCGCGCCACCTTGCGGCAGACCGAAGCGATTTCGCGTTCGAGGCTGCGCACGCCCGCTTCGCGAGTATAACGGCGGATGAGAGTCAGCAGCGCGCTGTCGGCGAAAGTGACGTTCTTGTCGGCCAGCCCGTTGGCTTCGGTTTGCTTGGGCACAAGGAAACCCTTGGCGATGGCCAGCTTCTCGTCTTCGGTGTAACCGTGCAGGCGGATGATCTCCATGCGGTCCATCAACGCGGGCGGCACCGAATGCAACGTGTTGGCGGTGGCGATGAACATCACGTCAGACAGGTCGTAGTCGAGGTCGAGGTAGTGGTCGTTGAAGGTGTGGTTCTGTTCGGGGTCGAGCACTTCGAGCAGCGCACTGGTCGGGTCGCCGCGCAAGTCGCTGGACATCTTGTCGATTTCGTCGAGCAAAAAGACCGGGTTGTTGGCGCCGGCTTTTTTCAACTGCTGGATGATCTTGCCCGGCAGCGAGCCGATGTAGGTGCGCCGGTGACCGCGGATCTCGGCTTCGTCGCGGACGCCGCCGAGGCTGACGCGGATGTAGCGGCGGCCGGCGGCGCGGGCGATCGACTTGGCCACCGAGGTTTTGCCGACGCCGGGCGGGCCGACCAGACAAAGGATCGGTCCCTTGAGTTTGCCCACCAGTTTCTGCACCGCGAGGTATTCCAGAATCCGCTCTTTGACTTTCTTCAAGCCGTAGTGATCTTCTTCGAGAATCACCTCGGCCTGATCGATGTCGAAGTTGTCGTCGGTTTTTTCCATCCACGGCAGGCTGATCACCGTGTCGATGTAGTTGCGCACGACGGCGGCTTCGGCCGAAAGCGGACTCATCATCTTGAGCTTTTTAAATTCGGCCATCACCTTTTCGGTGGCCTCTTTGCTCATCTTCTTTTTCTTGATCCGGTCTTCCAGATCGTGCATCTCGGCCTTGAACTCGTCACGCTCGCCGAGCTCTTTTTGAATCGCGCGCATCTGCTCGTTCAGGTACTGCTCTTTCTGCGAATGCTCGATCTGCTTTTTCACCCGGCTTTTGATGCGCCGCTCGACCTGCAGGATCTCGATCTCCGAACGCACGAAGCCGGAAACTTTTTCCAGCCGCTCGATCGGATTCAGCGTTTCGAGCAGGTCCTGCTTGTTTTCCAGCTTGAGGTTGAGGTGCGCGATCAACGCGTCGGCCAGTTGCCCCGGCTCGTCGATCTCGGCGACGGTCTCGGCAATGTCCTGCGGCACGCGCTTGTTCAGCTTGACGTAAGTGGCGAAGTTCTGATGCACGTTGCGCACCAACGCCTCGGCTTCGATGCCTTCCGGCTCTTCGGGCTCGACCTCTTCGGTGTACACCAGAAAGTAATCGTCGCTGGGCAGAAACTCGCGGATGCGGGCGCGGGCCTTGCCTTCGACCAGCACCTTGATCGTTTTATCGGGCAGGCGCAGAAGCTGCACGATGTGCCCGACGGTGCCGATGGAAAACAACTCGTCTTCGTCGGGCTGAGCGATCTTCGCGTCGGCTTGCGCAACCAGAAAGATCTGCTTGTCTTTTTCCATCGCTTCGTCGAGCGCGGCGATCGACTTGGCGCGGCCGACGAACAGCGGAATGATCATATTGGGAAAAACGACCAGGTCGCGCAGCGGCAACAGCGGCAGCAGACGGCGGCGTCCGCCTGATTCGGATCCGGATGGCGAGTCGGCGTTCATCGATCCGTTCCGTCGCTCAGGCCGAGTCGGCCTTTTTCTCGTAAACCACCAACGGACGCTCGTTCCCGGTGATCACCTCTTCGTTGATCACCACCTCGCGGATGTTCTCCTGGCTGGGCACGTCGTACATCACGTCGAGCATGATCCCTTCCAGAATCGAGCGCAGCCCGCGGGCGCCGGACTTGCGGCGCATCGCTTCCTGGGATACCGCGCGCAGGGCGCCGTCGGAGAAGGTGAGCTTGACGTTTTCCATATCGAACAGTTTCTCGTACTGCCGCACGAGTGCGTTTTTCGGTTCGGTGAGCACGCGAACCAGCGCTTCTTCGTCCAGTTCGTGCAGGGTGACGATGACCGGCAGGCGACCGATGAATTCCGGAATCAGCCCGTATTTCAGCAGATCCTGCGGTTGGGTCTTGGCCAGGATGTCGCCGATCTTCATGTCTTTGGCGCTTTGCACCTGCGCGCCGAAGCCGAGGGTCGATTTGCCGATGCGGCGCTGAATCAACTCGGCCAGGCCGTGGAAGGCGCCGCCGACGATGAACAGAATGTTGGTCGTGTCGATGTGCAGAAAATCCTGCTGCGGATGCTTGCGCCCGCCCTTGGGCGGCACGTGGGCAACGGTGCCCTCGATGATTTTCAGCAGTGCCTGCTGCACGCCTTCGCCGGAAACGTCGCGGGTGATCGAAGGGCTGTCGGACTTGCGGCTGATCTTGTCGATCTCGTCGATGTAAATGATGCCGCGCTTGGTGCGCTCGATGTCGAAGTCGGCGTTTTGCAGCAGCGAGAGGATGATGTTCTCGACGTCCTCGCCGACGTAGCCCGCTTCGGTCAGCGTGGTGGCGTCGGCGATGGCGAAGGGCACCTGCAGCACCTTGGCCAGCGTCTGGGCCAGCAGCGTTTTACCGCAGCCGGTGGGGCCGACCATCAGAATGTTGCTTTTTTCCAGCTCAACGTCGCCCTGCTTGCCGCGGTAGAACATCCGCTTGTAGTGGTTGTGCACCGCGACGGCCAGCGCCTTTTTCGCGCTTTGCTGGCCGATCACGTAATCGTCGAGCGATTCGGCGATTTCCTTGGGCTTGGGCACCTTGCTGGTATCGACCTGGTGCTCTTCGTGTTTGGATTCTTCGGCAATGATGTCGTTGCACAGTTCGATGCATTCGTCACAGATGTAAACGCTCGGCCCGGCGATCAGCTTGCGTACGTCGCGCTGGCTTTTGCCGCAGAACGAGCAGTGCAGGTTGTGCGAATTGTCGTCTCTCCGTTTCATCGTTTTCTACCTACTGTTCGTTGTTTCCATCGGGACGCCGCGCCATCACCCGGTCAATCAGGCCGTATTCCTTGGCTTCGTCGGCGCCCAAGAAAAAGTCGCGGTCGGTATCGGCCGAAATCTTTTCGATGTCGTTGCCGGTGTGTTTGGCCAGAATCTCGTTGATTGTCTGTCGCAGGCTTTGAATCTGCTTGGCGTGAATCTCCAAGTCAGTGGCCTGGCCGGAAAACCCGCCGATCGGCTGGTGCATCATCACCCGGCTGTGCGGCAAGGCGAAGCGCTTGCCCTCCGCGCCCGCGGCCAGCAGCACCGCCGCGAACGACGAAGCCTGGCCGACGCAAAACGTGCTGACCGGACATTTGACGAACTGCATCGTGTCGTAGATCGCCAAACCGGCGCTGGCCAGCCCGCCGGGGCTGTTGATGTACATGTATACGTCGGCGTCGGGGTCTTCGCTTTCCAAAAACAGCAACTGACTGATCACCAGATTGGCGATTTCGTCGTTGATCGGCGTTCCGAGCATAATGATGCGGTCTTTGAGCAACCGGCTGAAGATGTCATACGACCGTTCGCCGCGACTGGTCTGTTCTATGACCATCGGCACCAACATGGCGTCCTTCCCCCGTTTTTCCGCGCTCTTGTCGAACGCTGCGTAATTACTCTTGCTTTTCAGTATCGTCCGACGGCGGAGTTTCCTCAACCCTAGCTTCTTTGTCGGCCGATTCGTCGTTTTCCTCAACTTCTTTCGGCTCTTCGACCTCGCCGGCCAGAGGACCGTCGGTTAAGGTTACCTTAGCAGATTCAAAAAGAAAATCGACTACCTTGTCTTCCTTCAACTTTTCCTGCAGCCAGTCGATCATGTTCTCTTTCTGATATTGCGCGCTGATCTGCTCGACCGGGCGGCCCTGCTGCTCGGCGATCTTTTGCAGTTCGGCCTCGACATCCTCGTCGGTCACCTCGATTTTTTCCGTTTCGGCGATGGCGTCAAGCAAAAAGGCTTGCTGCACCTGCTTTTTCGCCTCGTCGGCCAGCCGTTCGCGCATCATCTGGTCCATCTCCGGCCCTTCCGGCGCGGGGATGCCGGCCATCATCATTTCCATGCGGTAACGGCGCACTTCGTAATCCAACTGCTTTTCCACCAGCGACGCCGGCACCTCCAGGTCGTGCGCGGCGATCAGCTTGTCCAACAACTGACGGCGCGCCTGGCCCTTCGTGCGGTCTTCCTCGGATTTGAGAATCTCGTCGTGGATCTTCTGCTTGAGTTCGTCCAGCGATTCGGCCTCGCCGGTGTCTTTGGCGAACTCGTCGTCCAGTTCGGGCACTTCCTTACGCAGGATGGCGTTGAGCGTGACGGTGAACACGACTTCTTTGCCGGCCAGTTCCTCGCGGCCGTAGCTTTCCGGGAAGGTCAGCTCGATATCTTTGGTCTCGCCCTTTTTCATGCCGATCACGCCGTCTTCGAAGCCGGGGATGAACGATTCCGAACCCAGTTCGAGCACGTAGTTCTCGTGCGAGCCGCCTTTGAATTCTTTGCCGTCTTTTTTGCCGACGAAATCGATGCGCACGTGGTCGCCCTTTTCGGCGACGTCGCGGTCCTCGATTTCTTCCATCGTGGCGAACTGCTCGCGTTTCTGCTGGAGCCGCTGTTCGACCGCTTCATCCAACACGACGGCTTTTTCCTGCTCGATTTCGAAGCCCTTGTACTCGCCCAACTCGACCTCGGGTCGCGTTTCCATCACGGCGACGATGGTCAGCGAGCCTTCTTCGTTGAATTCGTCTTTTTCCAACTCGGGCGTGCCCATCACCTTGACGTCGTTTTCCTCGACCGCCATAGCCAGCTTCTCGCCAACCAGGTTGCTTTTCACTTCCTGCTCGGCGTACTCGCTGTAGCGGCGCTTGAGCATCGACATCGGCGCCTTGCCCGGACGGAACCCGGGAACGATTACTTCGCGCCGAATTTTCTTGTAGACCCGCTCCATTTCCTTGGCGACCGCTTCGGCGTCGATCGTCAACGTGATTTTCGTCTTAACGGGCCCGATTTTTTCGATCTGTACATCCATCGAAAAAACCCCTCTGTTTGGATGTTACGACCTCTGCGGCGATGGATTTGTTCAACGCCCAACCATAAAGAGGGACCTTATAAACCGGTATGGTCGAGCGGTCAACCGGGGATGGACGTCGCGGGGCGCGGGCGGATATCATAAACGCCCTGTCCACACGGAGGTTTTGCATGGCGCAGGTGGCGATCTGCCTGGTAACGCACAACAACGCCGCCGACATCGGTCCGGCGCTCGACGCCGCCCTGGCCCAGACCGGGGTCGAAGCGCAGGTCCACGTGTGGGACAACGCCGGCCGCGACGCCACGCGCGAGATCGTCAAACAGCGCGACAAGGTCGTACTGCACGAGTCGGAGATCAACCACGGCTTCAGCGGCGGCTGCAATCGCCTGCTGGCGCTCGTCGACGCGCCCTTCGTGCTGTTTCTCAACCCGGATACGCAGTTGGCGCCCGATTGCACGTCGATTCTGCTGCAAACGCTGCAAGACGCCGAGGCGAACGTGATCGGCGTCGGGCCCAAGTTGCTCAAACCCGGCGATCCGCCGCGCATCGATTCGACGGGCATCGCGCTGTCCAAGCACAACCTGTCGCCGCACGACCGCGGCCAGCACGAACCCGACCGCGGGCAGTACGACCAACCCGGCCCTTCATTCGGTCCGAGCCTCGCCTGCGCGCTGTTCCGCCGCGAAGCGCTCAACGCGTTGGCCCTCGACGGGCAGGTGCTCGACGAGACCTTCTTTGCTTACTACGAAGACGTCGACCTCGCCTGGCGCGCCCAGCGGCTGGGCCGGCGCTTTCTCTACCAGCCCCGCGCCGTCTGCCGCCACCGCCGCAGCAATCCGCAGGTGCACGGACCGACATTGTTCGCCCGCGCTTTCGTCAACCGCTACCTGCTGTTGATCGCCAACGAAGACGGCCGCGACGGCTGGGGCTACCTCGCCTGGCTGCTGCCGCGCGAACTGCTGCGGATGATCTGGAAAACGCTGACGGTCAAAGGTTTCGGCATTGCCTGGCGGATGCTGCGCGACGATTGGCGCGGCGCCCGGGCCAAGCGGCGCAAGCTGGCGCTGATGGCGGAGAACGTGCGATGACCGGCCTCGACGTCGTCGTCACCAGTTACCGCACGCGCGAACTTTTGCGCGCCTGCCTGACCGCTCTGCAAAACCACGCGCCGCAATGCCCGATGCGCGTGGTCGTCGTCGACAACGGCTCGGACGACGGCAGCGTCGCGATGGTGCGCGAGCAATTCCCGGAAGTCGAACGGGTCGCCTTCGACGAAAATCGCGGCTACGGCGCGGCGACCAACCATGCCCTGCGCGACCTGCAAAGCGAAACGGCGCTGCTGCTCAACGCCGACGCCGAAGTCACCGCCGGTAGCATCGACACGCTGCTGGCCTACCTCGACCGGCGCCCGCAAGTCGGCGCGGTCGGCCCGCATCAGCAAAACGCCGCCGGAGCCGAACAGATATCCTGCGGCAGCGCGTTGACTCTGCCTGGCGAGGTCGTCCGCTGGTTGCGCCATCGCCGCGTGCGCGTCGGGCGCGGCTGCCGTCGCCAACCTTGCGGCCCGGTCGCCTGGGTCAGCGGTTCGGCGATGATGATCCGCCGCGAGGCGTTGCGCCGCGCCGGGCTGTTCGACGAAAACTTTTTTCTTTATTTCGAAGATATCGACCTCTGCTTCCGCATCGCCCAGGCCGGACTGGAAATCCACTACTGCCCGACGGCGACGGTGATTCACCACGGCGGAGCCAGCGCCGCCGCCGAACCGGCTCGCGCCGATTACCAGTACCGCCGCAGTCAGCTTTTGTTCTGGCAAAAACACGGCAGCATTTTCGGGCGCAACCTGGCGCGCGCCTGGGTCGGACTGCGCAGCGGTTGGCTGCTGCTCGGCCTGCGCAGCGGCCTGCTGACCGACGCCGACGGCCGCCGCCGGCAGCAACAGCGGCGCGTCTGGGCGCTGGCGCGGCGGGGGGCGCCATGAGGTTTCCGCGCGCGCTGGCCGGATCGCCGACGGCGAACCTGCTGTGGGAGTTGATCGTCAGCCAGGTCAAGCTGCGCTACAAACGCAGCGCGCTGGGACTGGGGTGGTCGCTGCTGCACCCGCTGCTGATGATGGCCGTGTTCACCATCGTGCTCGGGCGTTTTCCGCGGCTGGCCGACCTGCCGGTGCCGTACCACATCTTTTTCCTCTCCGGCTATCTGCCCTGGACGTTTTTCGCCACCGGCGTTTCCAACGGGCAGGCTGCGCTGATCGCCAACGCGAGCCTGGTCAAGCAGGTGGCCTTCCGCAAGTGGTTGCTGCCCGTAGCTTCGGTAGGCGCAAACCTGGTGCACGCGGTGCTGGCGATGCTGCTGTTTATCGCCTACCTGCTGATTCACCCGGCGATCGACACCAACGCCGGGCTGCTGTGGATCGCGCCGCTGATGCTGGTGCAGACGCTTGCGCTGGCCGGGCTGGCACTGCTGCTGTCGTCGTGGGTCGTCAGCTTCCGCGACCTGGGGCCGATTCTCGAAGTGCTGCTGGCGTTTCTGTTTTACCTGACGCCGGTGTTTTACGACTTTTCGATTTTCAGCGCGGCCGACGCGCATCTGGTCGCGATTCTGAAAATCAATCCGCTGGCCTCGCTGCTGGCCTGTTACCGCGCGGCGATGTTCGGCGGGGCGATGCCGGTCGGCGCGTTGGTTTACGTGCTGGCCTGGACCGTCGCTTTGCTGTTTTTCGGCGGCCGGGTGTTTACGCGCCGGGCCGGTTGGGTCGCCAAGGAGTTGTGATGACCACGCCCGCCATCGAACTAAGCAGCGTGCACGTACATTACGTGGTGCGGCACGAGCGCGGGCAGTCGCTGAAAGGCACGGTGCTGTCCAAGCTGCGGCGGGCCGACCACGCCGAGGTCTTCCCCGCGCTCAAGGCGGTGAACCTGACCGTACCGGCGGGGCAGAGCGTGGCAATCGTCGGCCCGAACGGCTCGGGCAAGTCGACGCTGCTCAAGGTGATCGCAGGCATCTTCGACCCCAGCGGCGGCAGCGTGCAGGTCAACGGACGATTGGCCGCGTTGCTCGAACTGGGCGCGGGTTTTCACCTCGACCTCACCGGCCGCGAGAACATCTTCCTCGGCGGCGCATTGCTCGGGCTGTCGCGGCGGCAGGTGGAGCAGCGGCTCGACGCCATCGTCGCCTTTTCCGAGCTCGACCGTTTCATCGACGCCCCCATCCGCCATTACTCCAGCGGCATGTACATGCGCCTGGGCTTTTCCGTCGCCGTGCACTGCGACCCCGACATTCTGCTGTTCGACGAAATTATCGCCGTCGGCGACGCCGCCTTCCAGGCCAAGTGCTACGACAAAATCGCCGACCTGCGCGCCGCGGGCAAAACGATGCTCGTGGTCAGCCACGCCCCGCAAACCCTCCGCCGCCTCTGTGATCGCGGCATTCTGCTGCACCACGGCGCCGTCCGTTGCGACGGCCCGCTCGACGATTGCCTCCGCGAATACGAAAAGCTTTACCAAACCGCCTGACGGTTTACGGATACGCCCCGGCAATGGTACAAGGTTAAGTCCCACATTGCGGAGGCGACGATGCGTTGGTTACTCCCCCTTTTGCTGATTTTGGCCGTGGCTTGCACGCCCGCGGGTCACGATAACGACGGCGAGACCGATCTGGCCGGCAACGCCGGCGACCGGGCCGTGCCCGAACCGACCGACACCGCGCTGGAACACCCGGGCGACGGCGATGACGGCGAGGTGATTATGGTCAACGGCCGCGCGCTGCGTCCGGCGGGCGACCTGTTGCAGGTGCGCGACTTTCCCAGCAACGTGCTCGTGCTGCCCGACGGCGAAGTGGTCACCTGCTCGTTGCGCGGCACCGGCATCAACGTCATCGACGGCGACAGCTTCACCCCACTGGCCGATGTGGAATTGAACCGCACCTTCCACGGCATGGCCGCCACCGCGGCGGGCGACAAGCTGTGGGTCAGCGGCGGTCACAGTCAGAAGATTTACGAGTTCGACGTCGTCGCCGGCGTTCCGACGCTGGTCGATGAATATGAAGTCTTCGGCTTCCCCATCGGCATCACCCTCACCCCCAACGAAAATCGCCTGCTGGTGACCAGCGGCTACGGTTCGTCGGTGCACATCATCAACCGGCTGACCGGCAACACCGCCAAGGTCGCGCCCGCCGGCGTTTATCCCTATGAAGTCGTCACCTCGAACGACGGCTCTGAAGCTTACGTATCCAACTGGGGAGGCAGTTCGGTAACGGTGATCAACGTGCTTACCGGCGAGCGGCTGGCCGAAATCGCGGTCGGCATGCATCCCGAAGGCATGGTGCTCTCGCCCGACGGCGACACGCTGTACGTGGCCAACGCCGACAGCGACACGGTCAGCGTCATCGACGTCGACACCCGCGTTGAAACGGATGTCTACGACATCTACCGCGCCGACGAAATCGTCGCCGGCACCCCGGCCGATATCGCCATCACCGATGACGGCAATCAGTTGTACGTCGCCGCTTCCGGCCTCAACGCCATCGTCGTGCTCGATGCCGCCACCGGCGACGTCGACGGCATGATTCCCACCGGCTACTACCCGACGGCCGTCGCCCTCGACGAAGGCAACGACGTGCTTTACGTCACCAACGGCAAAGGCGGACGGGCGATGGAAGGCGGCGTCGGCGTCGACATGAGCGGCACCCTGCAACAGATCGACATCCCGACCCCGGCGCAACTGGCCGACCACACTCAGACGGTGACCGACAACCTGACGCGCACCGAGCTGTTCTGGGAAACGCTTGAATTCGACAGCCCGATTCCGACCGAGCCCGGCGTGCCCAGCCAGCAGATCAAGCGCGTCGTGTTCGTCTTGAAAGAAAACAAAACCTTCGACCAGGTGATGTCCGACCTGCCCGGCGTCGTCGGCGATCCGGCCAACCTGGTCTTCGGTGAAGATTACACGCCCAACACCCACGCCCTCGCGCGGGCTTTCACCAACTGCGACAACTACTACTCGGAAGCCAACGCCAGCATTCAGGGCCACATGTGGGCGACGATGATGTATTCGAACGACTACGTGGAAAAAGGCCGGGTGACCGCCAGCCACGAGCCGCTTTCGGGCGTCGAGCCGGCGGCGATCGGCGGCAAGAGCACCATCTTCCACCAACTGATCGAGAACGACATCGACTTTCGTATCTATGGGCAGGTAGTCGGCACGATAGCCGACGTTCAAACCCTCGCCCCGTACGTCGACTTCAAATACGGCTTCTGGAACCTGGGCATCTCCGACGAAACCAAGGCCGAGGAAATCATCCGCGAAATGGAGGCGGGAATCTGGCCCGAATTCGTTTACCTCAGCCTGCCCAACGACCACGCCAACGGCAGCGATGCCGGTCAGCCGACCGTCGACTACTACATCGGCGACAACGACGCCGGCCTCGGCAAGTTGATCGACTACATCTCGCACAGCGAATACTGGGAAGAAACGGCGATCTTCATCACCGAGGACGACCCGCAGTCGGGCAGCGATCACATCGACCCGCACCGTTGCATCTGCCTGGTCGTTTCGCCCTGGGCCAAACACGGATACGTCTCCAGCGTGCTGTATTCGATGTCGTCGATCTGGCTGACCATCCAACGGATTCTCGGCCTGCCGACCATGACCGTCTACGAAGAACACGCCAGTCCGATGTACGACGCCTTCACCACCGAACCCGATTACGCGACCTACGACGCGCTGCCCAACCCGATCCCGCTCGAATTCAATCCGGACGGTCTGCCGATGGCCGAATACAGCCGCCGCCAGAACTGGCACGCGCCCGACCAGGTGCGCCGGCTTGGCGAGATCATCTGGGCGGTCAAGCGTCCGGGCGAACCGTTCCCCTATCACCTGTCGGTCGATTCCTACTCGCTGGGTGATGAGGAAGAGGACGAGACCGAAGAAGCCCGCGAATACCTCGAAGTAGCCGAAGCGCTCAAAGCTTACGCCCTCGAACATGGGCTGTGGGACGGTTCGACGCTGCCGACAATTCGCGAGTTGGCTGAACAGCAATAATTCGGCACCCAGTGCAACACTTTGATATCACTTGACAATCTCCCCCTTAATGGTATGAAAAAATAATAGAGGATTGTGTTTTTCATGTAACATTTTGAAAACATAGCGAATTATCCTTGACCCAAGGGGATAGTTCGACGATAGGTCAATAAATGCACAGTTCAATAACAGGAGGGCATTGATGAAGCCTAAATTTTTGTTTTTTACAATTTTATTGTTAATGTTGTTCGCCGTTTCGTTCACCGCCTGCGATGACGACGACGATGATGATGATCGCAGTTTAATCGACGATGACGACGACACCGACATTGACGATGATTTAATCGGCGATGACGACGATGACGACGATGACGACGACACCGGCGATGACGATACCGGCGATGATGACACCGGCGACGACGACACCGGCGATGATGACACCGGCGACGACGACACCGGCGATGATGACACCGGCGACGACGACACCGGCGATGATGACACCGGCGATGACGACACCACGCCCGACGACGACACCACACCCGACGACGACACCACGCCGGACGATGACACCACGCCCGACGACGACACCACGCCGGACGACGACACCACGCCGGACGATGACACCACACCCGACGACGACACCACGCCCGACGACGACACCACGCCCGACGACGACACCACGCCGGATGACGACACGGTGCCCGATGATGACACTTTCCCGGATGATGACACGACCGCCTGCGTCGACTGCTCCAACCCGCTGGCGACGGTGACTCTGCCGGCCGATCTGCCCTACAGCCACGACAATCAGACCACCTGCGGCGCCTGCGACAACTACGACGAAACCTGCATGGATCTTTTCGACGAAGCCGAAGATGTCATCTACGAAATCGTCGTCACCGAGGCGGTTCCGGTGAAGCTCGGTATCGATCCGGGCTTCAATACCTACAGCGGCGTTGCTCTCAGCGATTCCTGTCCGCTTGATCCGACTACGTGTATCGTCGCCACCTACGGCGACAACACCAGCAATCCGCACGAATCCGAATGCGTTGTTTTGGAACCGGGTACCTACTACATTCAGGTCGATTCATACTCCGTGCCGGCCTGTCTGGAAGACTTCGATCTGTCCATCACCCCCTGCACGCCGGTCGACGATGATACCTCCGTCGATGACGACACCGTGCCGGACGACGATACCGTTCCCGACGACGATACCGTGCCCGACGACGACACGTCGGTTGACGATGACACCTACCCTTGCAGCGATTGCTCAAGCCCGCTGGCGTCTGTTGCTGTGCCTGCGGAACTGCCCTACAGCCACAACACACAAACCACCTGCGGCGCTTGCGATAACTACAGCGCAACCTGCATGGGCCTTTACGACCAGGGCGAAGATGTAATCTATGAGATCAACGTGACGTCACTGACAACGGTGAAATTCAACATTGATCCGGGATCCAACAGTTTCAGCGGCATCGCCCTCGGCGATACCTGTCCGCTCGACTCGTCCACCTGCCTGGCTTCCAGTTACGCCGACAACACCGCCAATCCGCACGAAACCGACTGCGTCACGCTGGAAGCAGGAACCTATTACCTGCAGGTCGATTCGAAAGATCCGCCGGATTGTCTGACCGCCTACGACCTGACGATCACCGAATGCGGCACCGAGCTGTACAGCGACATTTTTGATTTTTACACGCCCGGCGACCCGCCGCCGGCGCCCTGGACCTATTACACCAACGACACCGCCTACGTCACCGTGGAAAACGTTTCGACCGAAGCCGACGGCGTAACAAACAAGGCCATCCGCTTGTTGAGCGAGGGCACGTCTTCGGCCACTTGCTACTACAACTACGGCACCGAGGTCACGACCAAGCTGGCGGTTAATTACCGCGCGATGGATACCCTCACCGGCGCCTCCAAATACATGTGGTTCGCCACCAGCGGCGTCAGCAAAGAATCGACCATTTTGTTCGATTCCGGCGCCGAGATTAAAGCAAACCTGCCGTTGGGCGACGACATGATGGTCTGCTACCCGGGCGTGGTTGCCGACCAGTGGTATAACATCACCATCATCGCCGACGTGACCACCCATACCTTCGACGTCTACGTCGACGACATGGCCACCGCCTGCATGGGCATCGGTTTCTGGCACGGCGAAGACGCCGATCACCTGCAGATTTTCGGCATTAACAATCCCTCGTCCGCTGCCGGCGAGTTCTGGATCGACGACGTTTATCTCTATTCGATTCCGTAACGCGCCGACACGAAAGCAAACACGGAAGCCCCCGCACCGCCGGGGGCTTTCTTTTTCGCCCTTTCGCCCCGCCGCCGCTTTAGGTAAGCTTGGCGCCCGAAAAGGCAAGGAGAAAGCGCGTGTCCATCGAAGCGGTACTGTTCGATTTCAACGGCGTGGTCATCGACGACGAGCCGGTGCATTGCGACGCCTTCCGCGAGGTGTTGACCCCGCGCGGCATCGAGTTCACCGACGCGGAATACTACGGTCCGTTGTTGGGCATCCCCGACCGCGAGTTTCTCAAGCGCCTGCTGGTTCTGCGCGGCGCATCCCTGCCCGCCGACCAGTTCGAAGAAATTCTCGCGACCAAAAGCGGGCTGTACAACCAGTGGGTTACGCAACGCGACGTCGATAACCCCGGCCTGCGCGATTTCGTCCGCGAACTGGCCGCGCATGTGCCGCTGGGCGTGGTCAGCGGGGCGCTGCGGCCCGAGATCGAATTCCACCTCGACCGACTCGGCCTGGGCGATCTGTTCCGCGTGCTCGTCGCCGCCGGCGAGTACGAAGCGACCAAGCCCGACCCGGCGCCCTACCAAGTCGGCCTGCGCAAGCTGTCCGCCGCCGTCGGTCGCGAGCTCGACCCGGCTCGTGTGATCGCCGTGGAAGATTCGACTCACGGCGTTACCAGCGCCCGCGCCGCCGGCATGGGCGTGGTCGGCTTCTGCGGCCGCATCGCGCCCGAACGGCTGCACGGCAGCTTTTTGTTGGTTGAAAACTTCACCGGCCTGGCCTTCGCCGGGCTGAATCAAGCGTTTTGCGAGGCATTCTCATGAGCAAGTTCGTCAATCTCGACCGCCAGTGCCAGCAGTGTTTCATCGACGCCGCCCACCGCATCGCCGACCGCCACCACATGCCGGAGCACGTCAAAGCCCCGATGATCGAAAAGGTGCGCGAAGCGGTTGCCGCCGCCGGACCCGACACCGTACCGCCGCGGGTGGCGCGCGTTGTTTTTCCGTTGATCGCCGAAGCCCTCGGCGTCGACGACCCCTTCGTCGGAGTCAAGGAGGAAGCCAACATCCGCGCCGGCGAGATCGCGCCCGAGTTGCGTCGCCGCATCGAAACCGCCGACGACCCCTTCGCCGCCGCGGTGCGCATCGCCCTGGCCGGCAACGCCATCGACTTCGTTTTCCGCGACGCGCCCGATTTGCTCGACTCCGTTGAAAACCTGATGGCCCAGGAACTGGGTATCGACGAAATCGACCGCCTGCGCGACGAACTGCAAAGCGCCGAACGCGTGTTGATGTTCGGCGACAACGTCGGCGAAACCTGGTGCGACCGCCTGCTGATCGAACGCTTCCCGCCGCACGTCAACGTCGAGTACGCCGTGCGCAGCGTTCCCGTACTCAACGACGCCACCCTGCCCGATGCCCGCGCCGCCGGTATCGACGAAATGGCCGAGGTGTTCCCTTCCGGCAGCGACGCCCCCGGCACGCTGCTCGACTTGGTCACCGACGACACCCGCGAACGCTTCGCCCGCGCCGACGTGGTCATCAGCAAAGGCCAGGGCAACTTCGAAGCGCTCTACGGTCGCGCCGACCGCCCGATCTATTTTCTCTTCCTCGTCAAATGCCTGCACGTGGAAAACATCATCGGGCAACCGAAAGGGAAAGGCATCATCTGGCGCTGGTCGCCGGAGTAGTTGGTCGCCCGCCGCGGGTGGTTTATAGTGTCGGCGATGAAACGATGGTTGCCGGTATTGCTTTTTTGCCTGCTGGCGTCGGCCTGCGCCAAAAAACCCGAGTCGCCGCTGCAATGGCTGCTGGGGTTGATCCCGCCCGGAGAAACGGTCTTCATCGACCCGCAACTGGCCGAGTTTCTGCCGCCCGAAGTCAAGCACGTGCCGCTGCCGGTCGAGTTTCTCATCACCGCCGATTCGACGCCCGACCCGACGCGTCCGCTGGTTCCGCTGCCGCAGGTCCCCGGCGTTTACGCCGACCAGGTGCGTTACATGCTGGTGCCCGGCAACTCGGAACCGTCATGGCTCGGCTGCGCCGTCGCCGGTTGGAAAAGCGTCGGCCTGCTGCCCAGCGCGCCCGGCGACCACGGCTACAACCTTTACCGCCGCCGCGACGACGCCCCGACGGTCAAACCCGGCAAGGTCGAGCCTTCCCCGTTGATCGCCTTGCCCGACGGTTCGCTCGCGCTGGAAAAAACCGAAGTCAGCTACCGACAATACGTCGCCTTCCTCAACGAAGCGCGGCCCGATCCGTCCATCCTGATCCGCTGGATCGACCTGGGCCGGATGGACAACCCGATCGTCCGCGACGGAGAGGGTTACGCCGTCTGCCCCTCCTGCGCCGATCACCCCGTCGCCTTCGTCTCCTTCGGCGGAGCCGAAGCCTACTGCCGTCACCTGGGGCGGCGGCTGCCGACCGACGGTGAATGGCTGCGCTTCGCCCAAGGCAACGATAAGCGCGCCTACCCCTGGGGCGACCAAGACGACGTCACGCAGTACGCCAACATCAACAGCCTGGAAGACGGCTACGTCAATTCCAACCCGGTCGACGCTTTCGGCCAGGGCGCCGGTCCCTACGGCCACCTCAACCTCGGCGGCAACGCCTTCGAATGGACCGCCGGCCGCGAAGGACCCGTGCTGCGCGGCGGCAGTTGGATCACCGGCCCCGAATGGACGCGCAACGACCGCCATGAATCGAACTTCGCCTACGCCCGCAACAACCATAACGGCTTCCGCTGCGCGAAGTAGCTCCCTTCCCTTCCCCTGGACCCTGGCGCCTGCCTTGCGTACAATGCCCGGCGTCCCTTTGCTCTGCATCAACGATAAGGAACCGCTCATGCCGCAAAAGGAATGGAAAGACAATCGCCCCTGGGGCGAATACCGCGTGTTGCTCAACGCGCCCGATCACAAAGTCAAGCAGATCACCGTCAAACCCGATTGCCGCCTCAGCCTGCAACTGCATCACCACCGCAACGAGCACTGGTTCATCGTTTGCGGCGACGGTGTGGTCACCCTCGGCGAACAAGAAATCTATGTGCAGGCCGGCTCGTCGGTCGACATCCCCGTCGAAACGGCGCACCGCATTCAAAACACCGGCAAAAAACCGTTGGTCTTTATTGAAGTGCAGACCGGCGATTACTTCGGTGAAGACGACATTGTCCGCTTGGAAGACGATTACGGTCGAATAAAAAAGGAAGGAGACAAATCATGAAAGTAGCCCTGTTCGCCTTCAACGGTGACCCGATGTGCTTCGTCCATGTGTTGCTCAACGCCTTCGACCTGCAGGACAAAGGTCACGAAGTCGCCGTCGTGATGGAAGGCGCGGCGACCAAGCTGGTCAAAGATCTGCACGAAGACGAAAGTCAGGCTCTGGCTCCGATGTGGAAAAAAGCCAAAGAAGCCGGCGTCATTGCCCTGGTCTGCAAAGCCTGCGCGAATAAAATGGGCGCGCTGGAAAGCGCTCAGGCCCAGGGCTTGGCCCTCGGCGCCGACATGGCCGGACACCCCAGTTTCTCGCAATACCTTGAAAACGACTGGAAAGTGATTACATTCTAGCCGGAACTCAATAAGAACTGTTCGTCCAGAGCATGTTACCTGCCGCTATTTGGAGGTAGTCAGTTATGGAACTTTCCGGTTTTTCACTCGATTTATCCGGGTTGGAAAAGCTCGAGCGGCCCGACCCGAATACGATTTACGACATGCTGGTTCTCGGCGGCGGCCCGGCGGCAATGACCGCCACGGTGTACGCCGCGCGCAAAATGATGAAAGTCGCAATGATCACAAAGGATTTCGGCGGGCAGATGTCCGACACCAGCGAGATCGAAAACTACATGGGCTTCCAGACGATCACCGGCAGCGAGTTGACCGCCAAATTCAAAGAACAGGTGACGCAATTTTCGGTGCCCGTCGCCACCGACGAAACAGTGACCGAAGTGCGCAAGGAAGGCGACCTGTTCAAGGTCGATACGGCCGGCGGCGCCACCTACGCCGCGCACACCGTCGTGGCCGCGACCGGCAAACGCTACCGCCCGCTCGACGTTCCCGGAGAAAAGCAGTTCGTCGGCCGCGGCGTCGCCTACTGCGCCACCTGCGACGCGCCTTTCTTCAAAGACAAGCAAGTCGTCGTCGCCGGCGGCGGCAACTCGGCCTTCACCGCCGCGCTCGACCTGCTTAAGGTCGCCGAACGTGTGACGCTGATCAACTTCGCCCCCGGCTGGCAAGCCGACGAGGTTCTGCAGAGTTCGGTGCGCAAGTACGGCGACAAAATCACGCTGCTCGACGAGCATCAAATCACCGCCATCGCGGGCGGCGAACGCGTGGAACAAGTGTCGGTGAAAAACCGTAAAACCGACGAAGAAAACGAAATAGCCGCCGACGGCATCTTCGTCGAAATCGGGTTGATCCCCAACAGCGAGCCGATGCACCAGTTGGTGAAAATGACCCGCTGGCACGAAGTGATCGTCGACTGCCACGCAAGAACGAACGTTCCCGGCTTGTTCGGCGCGGGCGACGTCACTACCGTGCCCTACAAACAAATCGTCATCTCGGCGGGCGAAGGCGCCAAGGCCGCGCTGTCCGCCTACGAATACCTGACCCAGAAGGGTCTGCTGTAAACAGGAGGTTTCGTTATGGGACTGTTGAAAGAAAAAGACGCCGAGCAACTGAAACAGGTTTTCGCGCAGTTGCCGAATGAAGTGAAAATCATCATGTTCACCCAGGAGTTCGAGTGCGAGTACTGCCAGGTCACACGCGAGTTGGTCGAGGAAGTCGCCGCGCTGAACGACAAGATCAGTGTCGAGGTCAAGGATTTCGTCAAAGACAAAGAGCTTGCCGAACAATACAAGATCGACAAGATCCCCGCGCTCGTTCTGCTGGGCGAACGCGACTACGGTATCCGTTTTTACGGTGTGCCCGCCGGCTACGAATTCACCACGCTGGTCGAAGACATCGTCGACATCGGCCGCCGCGACCCCGGCCTGGAGCCGGCAATCGCCGCCGAACTGGCCAAGATCGACAAGCCCGTCCACATGCAGGTGATGGTTTCGCCCACCTGCCCTTACTGCCCGAAGGCGGTGCGCGTTGCCCACAAGTTCGCCATGGCCAACGAGCACATCACCGGCGACATGGTCGAGATCTCCGAGTACCCCTACCTCGCCCAGAAGTACGACGTGCAGGGCGTGCCGAAAACGGTGATCAACGAATCCTTCGACCTGGTCGGCGCACATCCCGAAGCCGAAGTGGTAAAAAAAGCCCTCGAAGCGGCAGGTGCATAAAACAGAAAATCTGGACCCGACTTCCAACCAGGCATAATGCCTGGACTTGTTATCCGGGTTTCGGTTTCGCTGTCGGTGGGGTGACCTACAGTCACCGCGAAATTTTTTGTTTTAATTATTGGTCTTCTCAACTCATCCGCTTAACCGCATAAGCGGGTAAACGGGTAAGTAGAAGGACCGCCCCCCAACCCCCTCCCTTTAGCGGAGGGCCAGGCATAATGCCTGGACTTGTTATCCGGGTTTCGACGCCCCTGTCGGTGGGGTGACCTCCAGTCACCGCGAATGTGATAATCCGGGTCACTCCCCCCGCAAGACGGGGGGAGACGGAGAGGGGTCAATAATCTAATGACTAACGACTAAAGACTAAAGACTGGTGACTAACGACTAATGACTATCCAATCCCTCTTGGCGAACGACGGGGCGCTGTTGTAGTCTCGTGGCACTGGTGGAGGGAGACACATGAGTAAGCAGATGACGTTGTACGAAAAGGCGCACCTGATTGCGGCGGCGATCCGGCTGCACGAGCATAAGCACGGCACCCCGCCGGAGCCGGAGAAGATTGCCGAGGCGCTGGGTTGGACGACCGAAAGCGTGCACTTCGTAATCAACAAGATGGAGCAGGAAGGCGCGGCGAGCGTGGCCAGCGGCAGCTACGGCGTGCGCGTGTTGCTGAGCGATCATCTGAAGATCGAAGAGCTCGAAGGCAAAGACAGCGACGCCGACATCACCGATGAGGTCGAGGCGTTTAAGAAATCGCAGGCGGAAAAAAGCGAGAAGCTGGCGCGCATGTTCGACAAGGATTACAAAGACGAGGCCAAGGCCGATCTGAAAAAAGATCTGGAAGAGAAGTTAGCCGATCCGTCTAAGCGAAAGGCCGCCGACAATCCGCTCGATGCGATGTTCAAGAAGAAAGAGTAAAACTCAGCTCGTAAACTTTTTTCTCGCCGTTTTTAATCAGAGCCAGAACTAAGGTGAAGCGTTCGCCGGTGTATTCGGTATCGAGGGGAAACACCTCGCGTCCGGCACGGCTGGCGGGTGTCAGCGCCAACGTAACCGGCAAGCCGGGCGTCAACGCGGTCGGGGCGCGCAGGCCGATCTGCCCGGCGCCGAGCAGCGGCGTCGCGCCGAGCACCGCTTCGCGCTTTCCGTCGGGCCAGACAAACGCGCAGCCTTCCCAATCGACGGTGATTTCGGTTTTGCGATTGGTGTTGACGATCACCAGCACTCCCGACGGCACCGGGCGCAGGCGCAGTTCGAGTCCGCCGTCATGCACCACCGCGGCCAGGCGTGACTCGCCGGTCTTCAGCGCCTGCCCGTCGGCGGTCGCGTCGACCAGTTGCGATTGCCACGCCGGCGACGAAGCGCAGGCGCTCAACAACAACACACTCATCAGCAGAACAATCGATGTACGCATGAAGCCTCCCCGGCGATGCGAGCGGGGGGATTTGAACCCCCACACCTCTCGGTACTGGATCCTAAATCCAGCGCGTCTGCCAATTCCGCCACGCTCGCGAGCACTTGAGAAGATACGAGCCGCGTCAAGTCGCGTCAAGACGCGGCGTCATTGCTTTTGCCCGGCGGCGACGGCGGTCCCCAGGCGGGTCGATAGTGAATGGCGTCGGTCGGGCAGACCCGCAGACAGCGCATGCACGAGAAGCAGTCGGCCGGCAGTTTCTTTTTCGCCAGGCGGTCGCCGGCGGCGGTCAGCGGGCAGGCTTGCGCGCAGGCTTTGCAATCGATGCAACGGTCGAAGTCGATGCGCACGCGGGCCAGGCTGACGCGTTCGAGAATCCACGAAATCAGCCCGAAGGGACAGATAAAGCGGCAGAAGGGGCGATAGAAGAAAAAGCTGACGATCAGGTACAACGCGGTCGCCACGGGAATGATCCACTTCGCCCAATCCCAATTGAACAGGTTGAACGGGTTGAGGTAGTGGTAAAACACCGTGCCCTTGGGCGCGAAGATGCCGTACAGCGTCAGCAGAAAGGCGATGAAAATCAGCGTGCGGATGCCGTTGATCAGCCAGAACGGCGGCTGCTTTTTCTTGGCCTTCTTGAACAGCGGCAGCGCGTAGATCAACTCTTCCAACGCTCCGAAAGGACAGGCCCAGCCGCAGATGATCTTGTTGCCGACCACGGCCAGCGCGCCGAAGAAAATCAGCAGGCCGAACTTGGCCCAGAACGATTCGTACAGGCCGACGGTCGATTTGAACACCTTGACCGCGCCTTCCATCGGGTTCGGGCTCTTGCCCAGCAAAAAGCCCAGCACCAGCACGGAAAAAGCCAGCGCGACCAGATAAACCCACTGCGGGTAGTAATTCTTGCGTTTTTTCGGATTGGCGTTTTTCGGAATGCCGAGCTTGAGCATAAACAGCAGCGCGAATAATGAGATCAGCGTGTAAAGCGGGTACTTCGCGTAAGCCCACCCCGACTCCTCGTGACCGAGATTGTGCTCGACGGCTTCGAACAGCGTTTCCTGTGTGACGCCGAACTCGGCGATCGGCGTGTCCTTGTCGACCTCGACATCCAGCAGCATGTCGTGGGCCAACGCCTTGCCGTTGAGATTGTACTTCTCGGCGACTTCGCGGATGGTCATCGAGGTGTTGACGTCGATTTCACCGACCGACGCTGCGGCCTGTTCCGGCTTCGCGCCCAGTTTTTCCAAAGCGGCGCGCAGTTGCTCGGGGGTGACGCCCAACTCGGCCAGCGGCTTGTCTTTGGCCGTTTGCCGCGGCAGATCGAGCGCTTCGGCGAGGTCGCCGCCGCGAACGCCGTTGGCGTGGGCGACCGAAGCCAGCGTGGCGTCGGGCGGAATCTCGTTCTGCGCGAAGGCGATCGAGGCAATAAGAACGAAAAACAATACGATTGCGACCTGCCTGATTTTCATCTGCGTTTCCCATCGAGTTTGTTTTTTCAAAGTGTACCGATTCGGCCAAGCCTTGCCAAACGCGGTTGACCCGCGGCCCGATGCGCCGGATGATGCGGCATACCCAACGAAGGGGAAAATCATGAAGCGCCTGATGATCGGTTTGCTCTTGTCGTTTGTTTTGCTCGGGCCCGCCCAGGCGGCCGAACATTTCGACGCCGTCGTCGTCGGTTCCGGCGGGGGCGGTCTCGGCGCGGCGACGACGCTGGCCGGCGCGGGCAAAAAGGTGCTGCTGCTGGAACAGCACGATCGCTTCGGCGGCTACATGACCGCCTTCGAGCGCGGTGACTACCGCTTCGAGGTCAGCCTGCACGCGATGGACGGTCTGACGCCCGAGGGGCATTTGTACCCGTTTTTCAAAAAATACGGCGTATTCGACCGCGTCCGCTTTACGCGCCTCGATCCGCTGTACCGCTCGATCTACCCCGACCGTACGCTGTCGGTACCTGCCGACCGGAAGGAATACGAAAAGCGGTTGATCGCCGCCTTCCCGCACGAAAAGCGCGGCATCGAACGGCTGTTTAAAAAGTTCGTCGACATTCACCGGCAGTCGGAAATCGGCCAGGGTACGTTCAGCCCGTCGTGGGCGCGGCGATTCTGGACCTACCTCGGCGCGCCGTTCCGCCTGACCGATCTGCTGGCCTGGATGAACCGGCCGCTGTCGGCGTTGCTCGACGAATACATTGATGACCCTCAAGCCAAGGGCACCATCGCACAACTGTGGGGCTACCTCGGCATGCCGCCCGAGCGACTGTCGGCGGTGTATTTCGTGTCGATGTGGGGCAGCTACCACCGGCACGGCGGCTGGTATCCCATCGGCGGATCGCAGGCAATCAGCGACGCCCTCGCCCATTACGTGGCAACCCACGGCGGCGTGGTGCGCACCAACGCGCGGGTGACGAAAATCATCGTCGAAGAAGAACGGGTACGCGGCGTAGAACTGGCCGACGGCACCCGGTACGAAACCGACGCGGTCGTTTCCAACGCCAGCGTACCGGCGACGATTCACCAGTTGGTCGGCGACGAGCATTGGCCGGAAGCATACGTAGCCAAAATCGACAAACTCGAAGTTTCCCTTTCGCTGGCTCAGCTTTATCTCGGCATTCGCGACCGCTCGGTGCTTGCGCCGTTGGCGGGGACGCATTCGACGTTCGTCAACGGTAGTTACGATCCGATGGTCGAGTATCGTAAAATGCAAGACAGCGACATCGACGAAATGAGCTACGTGATGGTCGATTACGGCGCGTCCGATCCGGGGTGCGCCCCGGCGGGCGGATCGGTGCTGGTGGTGACGCTGCCGCTGCAATACGACTACCAGAACCGCTGGCGGCGCGACGAAGGCTACGACCAATACCTCGCGCTGAAGCAGGAAGTCTCCGACCGCCTGCTCGACCGGGTGGAGAAGATTCTGCCGGGTCTGCGCGGACAGATCGAAGTCGCCGAAATGGGCACGCCGCTGACGATGGAGCGCTACACGCTCAATCCGCAGGGTGCGATCTACGGTTTTGCGATGACGCCGGAGCAATCGCTGGTCAAACGGGTCGCGATCGAGACGCCGATCGAGGGGCTGTACTTCGCCGGCGCCTGGACCTTCCCCGGTGCGGGGCAAAGCGCCAGTCTGAACTCGGGGCATTTTGCCGCCGAACTGATTTTACACAAGGCGGAATAGCCGGCGGATCGGACCGATTGAACGATTCGAACAGTTGATATAGGTTGGAGATGCGGCCCGATCGCCCGGCTGATCGGCGATCGCAAACAATGCGGAGGAAAAAAATGAAGACGCAACGGATTTTATTGACGGCGATAGTCCTGATGCTGTTTCTGGCGTTCGGCGTTTTCTTCGCTTGCGGCGATGATGACGACGACGATAACGACGACAATGACGACAACGACGACATGGCCGACGACGACGGAGGCGTATCGACCTGCAATGATATCTGCGAAGACATCGACGCCTGCGGCTATATGAATGTCGTTCTGCAATACGTCGAAGATTGCTACGACTGGTGTTTAGGCATCACCATAGAAAACAGATCCTGCTTTCTCGATGCGGACGACTGCGCTGCGATCTACGCTTGTTTGGAAGAAATTTTCGATTACGATCCTCCTCTCGACGACGACGATGACGACACCACCAGCGGTACACCGATGGATCCGGAAGATTGCGATGATTTCTGCACGGCCGACACGGCGGAACTCGCCATGGAATGTGAAGTAGCCGAAGGGGACACGGTCGGGGAAGTCATCGAAAAGTGCATGGAACGTTGCGAAAGCGGCGACATGTGGCAGGAAGAACTGGTTTGCTGGGACGAGTTCACCGACTGCGACACGCTCAACGAGTGCATCGACGACGTTTACGGATTATAAACCTCGTCGGAAAATAAAATTTCGGAATTGCCTGCCGGGTGAAGCGGCTTCGTTTTACTTCACGTTAACGCGTTTTTTCGACAACGAGTTTTAACAACCGCAACCGCGATCATCGTCTTCGTCGCTCGCCTCGTCGTCGTTTGCGGGGGCTTGGTCGTCGTCGTCGGACACATCGTCGTCGGCGACATCGTCATCGCTGACGTCATCGTCGTCGATCGCGTCGTCGTCCGTGACGGTGTCGTCGTCGCCGGTGTCGTCGTCAACCGGCGCTTGGCCGATTTCGTAAACGTCGATCACCGTGCCGTCGCTGATCAACGAAGTCAGCACGAGGTAATCGCCGGCGATGTCGACGCGCACGAAGCCAAAGTGTTTGAAGTCGGCGTTGGCCTCGAAGACCTGGCTCCAAGGGTTGTTGCTCGGGAAACCGACGAAGGTGGGCAAAGCGCCGCCGTTGCCGGTGACAATGTACATCAAGCCCGAGTCGCGGCGGCTGCGTTCGTAGCTGTGCTCGTGTCCGGCGAAAACGAAATCGACGCCGTATTCCTCGGCCAGCGGTACCAGAAATTCACGCGCTTCCTGTTCTTTGCCGTCGTTCTGGTAACGGAACGACGAAGTCAGACCGGGAATATGATAGAGCATGAACACCCAATCGATATCCGGGTCGGCGTTGGCTGCGTCCAGGTCGGCGCGGATCCACTCGACTTGCGGATCGTCGGGATCGATGTTGAAACCGTCTTCGGTGGAAACGAAGCAGAAGTGCGCGTTGGCGTAGTCGAAGGAAAAATATTCTTCGCTGCCGCTGCCCGAAGCATCGCCCGGGTGCGAAAGCAGCGAGCCGAACACGTCGCGGCCGTCGACGCCGACGTGGTCGCGGTCTTCGTGGTTGCCGAAAGCGATGTAAAGCGGAATCTCACTCGACACCGGATTGACGATGTCCAGCGCGATTTCCCACAGGTGCATATCAAAACCGTCGTTGACGAAGTCGCCGGTGTGCAGCAGCAAGTCGACCGGCTGCTCGACCATCAACTCGATCACCTCTTCGTGAAAACGATTGGGCACGCCCAGCGGATAGAGCGGGTCGGAGCGCGAATCGCCGTAAACGATGAACGAAAACGGCGCCGGCTCGTCCGGGGCGGTGAAAAAAGAGTGCACATCGCCGACCGCATCGCCCACCTCGACCTGATAGAAATACAGCGAATCGGGGTGCAACCCGTCCAACCGGCGGCAGTAGTCGTAACGGTCGATTACGTCGTAGAAAGAAAAGAAGCCGTAAAGCTTGTATTCGCCCCAGGCGGCTTCGAACCGGCGACCGGTCACCGCTTTCTGCCGCAGCATTTCTTCGGTGCGGCCGAAACGGATGACGGCGGTGTCCTGAACATCGGAGGTGAAACAGACGTCGATGCTGGTCGGGGTGACGTTGGTGACAAACGGTTTAATGGTGAAACCGTCGGCCAGCGCGATCACCGGCAACAGCACAAGCAAAAAGACAAAAATCAAACGGCGAGACATGACCGTGTCTCCTTTGAGGTAGTTTCACCGCATTATAACGCAATTCTGATGAAAGTCTAAAAACCTGAAATTGCGGAGTTACATCCGCGTCGGCGCCTGAATGCCGAGCAGGTCGAGGCCGAGGCGGATCTGCTCGGCGGTGTTCAGGCAGAGCGACAACCGCCGGTTGCGCGTCGCGCCGGTCGAGCTTTGCACCGGGCAATCGCGGTAGAAGGCGTTGAAAGCCTGCGCCAGGTTGAACAGGTGATCGGTCAGCATGTTCGGATAATAGTCTTCGACGACGTCGTCGAGCACGTCGGCCAGCCGCACCTGCATCAGCGCCAGTGCGCGTTCGGAGTCGTGCTCGAAAGCGCCGAGGTCGTCCGCGTCCCAGCTTGCCGCGTCGAAGGGCAGATCCATCTTGCGAAAGATCGAGTGAATGCGGGCATGCACGTATTGCAAATAAGGCGCGGTGTTGCCGTCGAAGGCCAGCAGCTTTTCCCAATCGAAGCGGTAATCGCTGTTGCGGTTCTGCGACAGATCGGCGTACTTGACCGCGCCGACGCCGACCATCTCGGCCACCTGCTCGCGCTCGTCCGGCGAGAGGTCGGGGTTTTTCTCTTCGATGATCTTGCGCGCGCGCTCGACTGCTTCGGCCAGCAGGTCGGCCAGGCGCACGGTGCCGCCCTCGCGGGTTTTGATCGGGCGGCCGTCGGGCCCGAGGATCGCGCCGAAACTGATGTGCTTGAACACGCAACTCCAGCCGACGGCGGCGGCGGCAGCGAACAGTTGGCGGAAGTGCAGGCTCTGGCGCTTGTCGACGACGTACACCATTTCGTCGGCGTTCCACGTTTGCAGGCGGAAAGCGATCGTCGCCAGGTCGGTGGTCGCGTAATTGAACGCGCCGTCGCTCTTGCGGATCATGAACGGCTTGTCGGCCAGTTGCTTGTCGTCGTCAAAGTAAATCAGCACTGCGCCTTCGTCTTCGCGGGCGACGCCGTCGGCCAGCAGCTTGTCGACCAGCGGCCCGAGGCGGTCGTGATAGGTGCTTTCGCCGCGCCATTCCTCTGTGCCGAGGGCGACGTTGAGGCGGTTGTAGATCTTCTGCGTTTCGCTTTGCGAGGCGGCGATGAACTCGTCCCACAGCGCGCGGTTGTCGGGGTCGCCGGCTTGCAGCTTGGCCAGTTCGGCGCGGGCTTCTTCGGTAATCTGCCCGTCTTCTTTGGCCGCGTCGTTGGCCAGCCGGTAAACGCGTTCGAGTTCGTCGGTGGCGTGCGCGGCCAGCGCGTCGCGGTCGCCCCACTTGCGGAAGCCGACGATCAACATGCCGAATTGGGTGCCCCAGTCGCCGACGTGGTTGTCGCCGACGACGTTGTGACCGAGAAAGCGTAACACGCGCACAATGGCGTCGCCGAGGATCGTGCTGCGCAGATGCCCCACGTGCAGCGGCTTGGCGACGTTGGGGCTGGAGTAATCGACGACCACCGTGCGTTTGGCTTCCGTTTCGACCGTGCCGCGTCGCGCGTCGGCGGCGATCGCGCCGAGCTGCCCGAGCAGAAATTCGTCGCTCAACTTGAGGTTGACGAAACCCGGCCCGGCCACCTCCAACGAGGCGCACATCGACTGCACTTCGGCGGGGGCGTCGGCAACGAGCGTTTGCGCCAACTCGCGCGGATTCGTCTTGCGTTTTTTCGCTTCGCCCATCACCCCGTTGGCCTGGTAGTGGCCGAACTCGGGCTTGGCGGCGACGCGCACAACCGCCGGTGCGCCCAGGGTTTGGGTGAGCAATTCGTCGAGTGTCGAGCGTACGCGCATGTTGTGCTCCGGTGGTTCGCGTTGAACGGAATGGAAATCTAGCACACGGCGGACAGGTTGATAAGGCCGATGTCAGTCGCCGCGCTTGCGTCGCCCGCCGGGCACATAGCGCTGGTCGTAGATGACCTCGCCGACCTTTTTCACCTTGTCGAGACGGTCGCCAAGCCAGCCGAGGCGCACGTCGCTGCGGTGATCGAGTTGCGGATGAAACGGCTTGATGTCAAGCACCGGCGTGCCGTCGATCATGTCGGTTTCCTCGATGTGCAGCACGTTGTCCTCAACCTTGATCAGGCGCACCACCGACAGCCCGAGCGGATTGGGGCGGCGCGGACTGCGCGTGGTGAACAGGCCGTGCAGTTCGTCGTCGGTGAACGGCTGCGTAACCAGCCGGTAGCCCTGCGAATGGTGAAAGAAACTGATGACGTGAATGTGCGAGAAACCGTCGAGATCTTTCAGCGCGGGCGCGTACTCGGGGAAGATTTCGATTTGGCCTTTGACGCCTTTGCAGAAAACGGGATTGATCGGCACGCCGACCGGATCTTTGTATTCCGATCGCACGATGCCGATGGGCGTCAGCGTGATGGTGTCGGGCATGTGCAGTCTCCGGAGCAGGAAAAGGATTAACGATGGATTGTATTACCATAGTTTTTGGTCATTCGTCTTTCGTCCTTAGTCTTTAGTCATTAGTCCTTGGTTTTTAGTCCTTAGTTTTTGGTCCATAACGTACCCGTTTACCCGCTTATGCGGTTAAGCGGGTAAGCGAGTGAACCTTACTGCATCACCCGGTCGATGATCGTGCGGGCGGCGGCGAGGCGCGCATGCGTCGATTCCTTTTCGTCTTTGACCACTTTTTCGAGCAGGTTGACGGCTTCGCTCATCGTCTGCCGCATGCGGTTGATCGAACGGTTTTTCATCTGCCAGCTCGTGTAAGCCAGATGCCGTTGAAAGTTGTGTTCCTTCAGCCAGCGGTACAGGGTCGATTCGTGTACGCCCGCCTGCTCGGCGGCTTTGGCGATGGTGGGTTGTTCCAGCAAAGCCATGACGGCCTTTTCCCGTTTCGGACTTATTCTTTTTTCAGGTGGAAGCATGTTTTTTCCTTTCTTGCCGTAAATGATTTCTTTGGAATTTCCGGACTGGAAATAAATTTTTTCATGTTCTTTAATAAAATTTACTTTTCACGTATTTAAACAAGAACGGGCATCGGAAAATGCTCGACCAAGGAGTTTTGAACAATGAACATTCTTGTCGTCAAATGCCCCAAGTGCGGAACCTATTTCAATCCGGGCATCATGATGGATGAATCTTCTTTCGCCCTTTCGGATCTGCGTAATGTTAAATCACAGTGTCCGAACAAAAAGTGCGGTCACTCTTTTGTCTGGGGTAAGAAAGACGTCACTTTCAAATCGGCTGCTTTCTTGAACTAAAAATCATTCGACAATTCATGTGTAGGGGCGCTTCGCGAAGCGCCCTGGGCGGCTCGCGAGCCGCCCCTACATGTTGATATGCGCAAGCTTGCTGTAAAAAATCACCTTCTATTTGACCGTAGGGCAAACCACCGACAGCGAACCCGAAACCCGGAAATCAGGTCCAGGGCTTAGTCCTGGTTACGTACGCAGCGGGCGCCGTAGAGATAGGTGGTATCGTTGTAGCTGACCAGGGCGTGGGTGAAGTGCACGCGCCAGGCGGTGTCGGAATTTTCGGTGACCTGCTTCGACGACCAGTAGATCCAGCCCTCGCCGGCGAGGTCGGACGGCCAATAGCGTCCGCCCGGGCCGGGGCCGCCGAAGTAAGCGCATCCCTTGCACGCCGGATTCCAGCAGGTCATGTAGGCCAGGCAGTCGTCGGTGACGCCGCAGGCGCCGCCGGTGGCGGTTTTATCGCAACCGCGAATCAAACTGCGCAATTCCGACGGCGTCGGCAGGCGCCAATCGTCGAAGCCGCCCCAAACGAGGTCGTCGCAGTAGTCGATCGCTTCGAGCCAACTGAACTTGCCGTCGTCGCCGTTCTGCCAGGTCAGGCCGGATACCGGGTCATGCCAGACGTCGCTGTTGACGGTGTCGTCGTCGACCGTGTCGTCGTCGGTTGTGTCGTCGTCCGGCGTGTCGTCGTCGGGCGTATCGTCGTCGCTCACGGTGTCGTCGTCGGATGTGTTGTCATCGTCCGAAGTGTTGTCGTCGTCGTCGTTGTCGTCCGAGTCATCGTCGTCCCCATCGTTGCAAACCGACAAACTCATCACGAACGCAAACAAAACGAACAAGAGGATCCAGCGCGATCTGTTCATGCGAACCTCCATCTTTTTGCACGATGTTGTTTTTTACGCCACGATGTCAAGGAAAAAGCTGAAACAGGCTTATTGAACCAACCGACCAATCATGCTTATGCTGACGGAATGTCACCTCATTCGATTGAAGGACAGACAATGGAATTTACATCGATCGGCGTCGTGCGCTCGCCGTTTACTTCGCACCAAGGCACGCCCATTCAATCCGCCTTTGCCGCCGACGCCAAAGGCGAAATCGTGCTGTCGCCGGAATACGTCGAAGCCCTGGCCGACCTGGACGGCTTCACGCGGATCTGGCTCGTTTACGCTTTTCACCGCGCCGGGTCATACCAGGCCCGCGTCGTGCCCTATCGCGACACCGACGCCCGCGGCCTGTTCGCCACCCGCGCGCCTTCCCGGCCCAATCCCATCGGCATTTCCGTACTGACGTTGGAACGGATCGAAGAAAACATTCTTTACGTCGCCGGCATCGACATGCTGGACGGAACGCCGGTGCTCGACGTCAAACCCTACGTGCCGACCTTCGACTCGTTTCCCGACGGCAAAGCCGGCTGGCTCGACCGGAAAATCATCGAACGCCGCCAAGCCGACAAACGTTTCGAGCGCTGAAGGTAAGACGGAATAGAACTTCCCTTTTCACCCTACGTGAAGCGTCCGGGGGTGTATTCAACGATTCGAGTTTTACTCGACCTAGAAGCAGGCGTCGGCGCAGCCGGAATATTCTTCGTAACAACCCTTCTGGCAGGCGAAGTTGAGACCGCAGTCGTTGATGCACGCGTCTTGCCCCTCGCTGCAGGCCGACAGGCATTCGCCGTCCCAGCCGCAGTTGTCGAGGCAGGTGTTGTACGTGGGCACGCAACCGTTTTCGATGCAATCGGCGTCGGCGCCGCAATTGGTGCAGCATTGGAAGTAGTCGGCGGTGCATCCATTGGCCGCGGTCAGGCAGGCCAGGCTTTCCGCTGCGCACTGGGTAATCTGAAGAATGTTTTCAGCGGCCAGAATGCATTCGTCGGTTTCCTGATAACAGTCGAATTCGGCCTGGCATTCGGCGGTAGTTGCGTTGTCGTCATTGTCGTCGTTGTCGTCGTTATCGTCATTGTCGTCGTCGTCGTCGTCATCATCGTCATCGTCGTCATCGCCGCAGTCGCAGCCACCGACAACAGACGCCGCCATCAAAGCCATAAACAAAGCAAACAAGAAAGCGAGTCGAGCAAACTTCATCGATTCCTCCCTGTGTTCTTTCATGAATGAATTGTGCAAATGATTGTTTCCCGAACTTACCTACACCGGCATGTGAAATCAACCGCGCATTCGAGTAATCAATGTGCCCGGTAGCCAGCCGATTGATTCTTCCTTTTCATTTATTTCGGACTTCGTGCTCGGTCAACTCGGCCTCAAGCTCTGCAATGGTCGGCAGGCTTGTTTTCAACTTTTTCGGAAGCATACGGGTTAGCTGATAACCGGCAACGCCGATGGGCTTTTTCAGATCCCGCAAGGCATATTCCGCTACTACTTCATCTCTGGTTTTACACAGGATAATGCCGACGCTTGGCTGGTCGTCCGAATGGCGCAGCAGATCGTCGACGGCGGACAGATAAAAATTCATCTTCCCGGCGTATTCGGGCACAAACTTACCGACTTTCAATTCGATGACCACATAGGCGCGCAACTTCAAATGATAAAAGAGCAGATCGATGTAAAAATCGGTTTCGCCGACTTCCAGGTGATATTGGCTACCGACGAAAGCAAAACCCACACCCAACTCAAGAAGAAATTCCCGGATGTGAACCAGCAATTCCTTTTCCATTTCACGCTCGGCGGCTTGCTTGCCCAAACCAAGAAAATCGAAAAGGTATGGATCCTTGAGCGTTTGCTCGGCCAGGTCCGATTGCGGCGGCGCCAACGTCCGGCCGAAGTTCGTCGCCGCCTTGCCCTGTCGCTGGTACAATCCGCTTTCAATTTGATGAACCAGAACGTTGCGCGACCAACCGTTCTCGACCGCCATGCGGATGTACCATTCGCGTTCGATTTTGTTTTTTATTTTGTCCATCAAAACACAATGATGAAACCAGGGTATTTGTGCAGCAGCTTGCTGCACAATTTCCTTATCCGGATAGGCTTCGGCAAACGAGCGCATATATTTTAGATTACGAGGCGAAAACCCTTTCATGTCCGGGAAGGCTTTTCGCAGGTCTTTCGCCAAGCGATCAATGACTTTTGCGCCCCAGCCCAGTTTATTTTGCCGTTGCAAAATTTCGTGTCCGATTTGCCAATAAAGGAAAATCAATTCCCGATTCACCGAAACGGCAGCTTTTATCTGGGCGGATCGGATACGTGTTTTCAAGTCGTTGAGAAGGTCGGCATAACCTTCGGGGATGATTTCTCTTTTCATTTCGCTCTTCTCCTATAATTTAGCACTTCCTAAGATATTTCATTTTATAAGATGCATTCGGATATGGCAAGACTCTTCATTTGTTGCTTCGCATCCGGTTTTCGTTTTCTCTCGCCAAGTCACCCCATTCCCGCCCGGTTTTCGCTCCCCACGGCAAGTCACCCCCACTCCTCGC
>Ga0272444_10000300_pt1 | contig 55526 bp, 38 predicted proteins | sample SSMForm13_FD_201033 | JGI IMG/M metagenome (GOLD analysis project Ga0272444, IMG submission 201033) | Marine sediment archaeal communities from Little Sippewissett salt marsh, Falmouth, MA, United States - SSM-Form-13 | ecosystem: Environmental > Aquatic > Marine > Wetlands > Sediment ... | reverse complement strand
GTATCCGAGACCCGCAACCCACTTGCAGATGCCTTCCAGCGTGTTGTAGGGTTCCTCGTCGCGCAGGAATTGGGCGAGGAATATGCCCGGGCCCTTCATTTTCGACATGTCTTTCTCCTCAGTTTGCTTGTCTGATACAGTCGCGAACAAGGACGGACATTTCCGTGCCGAATGTCCCCGCCGTCCGCATGTCGTTGGCGCCTTTTTCTTTGAGCAGGTCCACCACCTTCGCGGCAAGCAGCAAGTTATCCCGCGAAAGCTCGATGAACTTCTGCGGGTCGTCTCGGTATGGGAACAGGTCAAGCCCGTACCAACCGTCGTATCCGACCTGGTCCAGAACGTACATCACGGTTACCAAGCGGATGAAGTTGACCGTTCCCGGAGGAACGTCCAGGTCGCATTGCTGATCGTTGTCGTTGAAGTGAGTATGGTAAAGCTTTCCGTAACGGCAGATAAGCGAGAGCTGGTCTTCAACGTTCTCTGCCGCCATGAGGCTGTGCCCGATGTCGAGGTTGATTCCAAAGCTAGGGTCGTTGACCTCGTTGACAATGCACAGCGCCTGGGCGGTCGTGCCCATCATGATGTGCCCCCGCGGTTCGAACGGTTTTGGCTCAATGCACAGTTTCGTACCGTGGTTATTCTGATGGATGTAATCTAGGATCTGTCGGACGCTGTCAACGTATCTCTCATACAACGCCAGGTAATCGCTCTGTAGCGGGAAGTCGTTTCCGTCCGTTGCCGGCCAAAGCACACTGATAGGAACGTCGAAGCGCGCGGCCATATCTAGAGCCGCCTTGACACGAGACACGGCGGCATCGCGTATCTTCTTGTCCGAGTCGGCAAGTGCGCCGTGCTTGTATTGTTTCTCCGTCCAGGTATGTCCGCACAGCTGGATTATGCGCAGGCTGTTGTCTTCGAGCACCTTGGCTATCTCGTCGGCATTTTCGTCGTTGATCTCCGTCGGCAGATGCAACTCGATACCGTCGATGCCGTCGATACCGCCGACCTGCTTTATCCGCTCGATCACAGGGACGAACTCTCCGAAGCCTTCGACATTGAATCTGTCCGGAAGGTTGGTATTGCCCCAGATTCCCATGCATATCTTGAGATCTTTCATCTGGTGATGCTCCTTACAGGCTGGCGTACCGGGCCATCGCGGGCTCAAGGAGCCTCTCCGGCCCGGAGGCCATGAAGTTGTATACGTTGTCCATACTGACAGGTGCGGTCGCGCCTTGCTGGGTCGCGACAATGGCGCCCAGCGCGTTTCCGTATTCGATGCATCGGCCTAAAGTTGAGCCGCCAAGGTACTTTGTGATGAACCCTGCTGTGAACGCGTCACCAGATCCGAGCGAATCGACAAGCTCAACACTGTATCCGGGCGAGTAGGCCTTTTCCCCGCCGGCAGCGCAGACCAGCGCGCCCTTTTCGGCCAGCGTTACCACGCAGCAGGCCAGCTCGAAGCGGTCAACGACCACGTCGGCAACATCCTCGATTCCGTCGGCACTGATCGCCAGCATCTCGGCAAGCGAGGCGGCTTCGTCTTCATTGAGCTTCAGTATGTCCGCCTTGTCAAGCGAATCCATGACGGTCTCGGTGGTGAAGCAATTCTTGCGGAAGTTGATGTCCAGCAATTTAACTGCCCCCTCGGCGAGCTCGACGATCCTGGCCAGGGCGTTACGGGAAACTGGCTTCCGTTGCGCCAGCGTGCCGAAGCAGAGACAGTCTGCTTGGCCCGCCACAGCCTGGAGATCGTCCGTCGCCTCCGTGTAGTCATAGGCAACGTCCGGAACAATCACGTAGTCGGGGTTCCTATCGGAATCGAAGCTGACCTTTACTGTCCCGGTCGGATGGTCGTGATCGACCTGGATATGGGAGATGTCCATGCCGAGTTGTCGCATCTTGCCGAGAGCTTCCTCGCCCAGATCGTCGGCACCGACGCGCGAGGTCATGACGGCAGTACGCCCGAGGGAGTTCACCCGGTAGGCGAAATTAAAGGGCGCGCCGCCGAGTATCCTGCGGTCAGGCAGGAGGTCCCAAAGGACCTCCCCAAATGCAACGATTGTTCCGGACATGGCGCGCTTCTATTGCTCCGCTACTTGGGCACTGTCTTCCAGTCCTTGGCGAACTGGCTCAATCCGGCATCGGTGAGCGGGTGCTTGAAAAGCTGGTAGAACAGCGTATCAGGCATGGTCGCGATATCCACTCCCGCCCGGAGGCAAGAAAGGATGTGGTTGGGCGTCTTAAGACTTCCGGCCAGAACCTGCGCATCGAAGCCGTAGTTGTTCTTCACCGTCACGGCGTCCTCGGCGAGGATGTAGGACTCGTTGGCCACCGCATCCAGGCGGCTGAGAACGATGCTTACGAAGGTAGCGCCCGCTTTCATCGCCAGGTAAGCCTGGGTTGAAGAGAACACCATTGTGACGTTGCAGCGTATGTTTTCTTCGCTTTCCAGAATGCCCACTGCTTTGAGGCCTTCGACTGTCATCGGGATCTTCACGACCACGTTGGGTGCGATCTGGGATATCTGCCGGGCTTCCTTGACGAGCCCCTCTGCAGTGTCGGACATCGCTTCGGCGGATACCGGGCCTGGAGTGATGCCGCATATCTCCGCGACGACTTCGGCAAACTTGCGGCCGCTTTTCATGATGTAGGTCGGGTTTGTGGTCACACCATCGAGCAGGCCCGTATCGTGTGCCTTGCGAATCGCATCAACATCCGCGCTATCCAGGAATATCTTCATCTCTGTCTCCGATCAGCGGGCAATCGCCTTGAGTTGATCGAGTGTTACGCCGGTTCGCGCGTCGTGGCCAAGCTCGGCGAACACGGCATCGGCTTCGCTGAAATCCTCGCCTGCAGTGTAGCTGCTTGTCGTGACGACGCAGACCATTCCGGCGGCCTTTGCTGCAAGCAGGCCGTTGCGGCTGTCTTCTATGACGACACATTCACCGCCCGCCAGGTTAAGCCTGCTTGCGGCAAGATTATATATCTCCGGGTCGGGCTTTTTCTTGCTGACCACGTCCCCAGCAAGGATCTCGGCGAACTTGGCCTTCCTTTCGGCCCCGAGCATCTTGTCGGCGACCATGTTGACCGCCCGCTCGTTGGAGGTCGTGCAAATGGCCATGGTCATCCCGTCGGAGATCGCCTCATCGACGAGGCGCTTCACACCGGGCCTGAGCGGAAGCTCGCCCGAGGCGACTATCTCCATAAACAGGTCCGTCTTGAGCTTGTGCATTTCCTTGATGAACTCGTCCCGGTCCTGGGCGCCTTCCGGCCAGCCGTTAGCGGCGAAGTAGTGTCTCATTCGCTCCTTACCCCCGGCGATTTTAAGCAGCTCGCCGTAGAGCTCGACGCTCCAGTGGGCATCCATTTTCCGCGCGGCGAAGGCGCGATTGAAGGCCACTCGATGCCCGTCCTTCTCCGTGTCAACGATCACACCGTCGCAATCGAATATCAGTGCCTTCATCATGGTTGCTGCCTTTCTATGACGGGACAGGCGCCGCCTCGAGCGTTTGCTTGATATCGTTGAGCAGCCCGGCCCCATCGGCGCCGTCCACCGCGCGGTGGTCGCATGCCAGCGTCAGCGTCATCATCTCTCGGACGGCGATACCGTCGCCAAAAGGGACTGCGCGGTCCTCAATGCTTCCTGCGGCCAGGATGGCGCACTCCGGCGGATTGATTATCGCCGCGAACTGCTTAACTCCGTGCATTCCCAGGGAGGTGATCGTGAAGCTCCCAACCGGCTCGGGCTTAACCATTCCTCGGCGGGCATCGGCGGCGTTTTTACCGGCTTCGGTGGAAATCTCACGGAGACTCTTCGCATCGGCACGCCCGATCACCGGCACGAGCAGGCCGTCTTCCACAGCCACCGCCACTCCTATGTTGATGTCGCCTTTCAAGATCATATTTTCCCCGCACACATGAGCGTTAAGGCGGGGATACTTGCCAAGCGCAGTCGCCGCGGCCTTGATAATCAGGTCCGTGACGGTCACATGCACTTTTCCATCGTCATTGAGCTTCCTGCGCAGCCGCTGCGCTTCGGTCATGTCAACATCGATGCTGAGGTAGAAGTGGGGTATGTCTCTCTTGCTGGCCGTTAATCGCTCGGCAATTTGCCTGCGCATCTTTCCGAACTGCAGCACCGTATCTCGCTGCCCGGCAGCCGGGACAGGCGCAGCTTCGGGCGTCTCGGCAGCAGCTTGGACATCCTGTTTGCTGATGCGTCCGCCCGGCCCAGTTCCCTTGACAGAGGACAGATCAACTCCCAACTCGCGTGCAAGTCGCCTGGCGGAAGGGGAGGCGGACCCTCTCTTGAGCCTTTGTTCTTTACTGACAGCCTTGCTTGGCTCCCCTCCGACCGGTTCAGCGGTAGCAGGTTCACCGACATGGGCAGTTGCCGGCATATCCTCAACTCGCTCGCCGGGCTCGCCTATGTACCCAACCGGCTGGAGTATCTCCACCTCCTCACCCTCACCGTGAAGGATCTTCAACAGCACTCCGGACTGTTCAGACTCCACCTCGAAGCTGGCCTTCTCGGACTCGACTACCAGCACGACCTCGCCCGCCTCGACTTGGTCGCCTTCAGACTTGAGCCACTGGACGATCTTCCCCGCGGAGATATCCTGGCCGACCTGCGGCATGATTATCGCTGTCATGGGTTACTCCGCCGTCAGTTCGCCTTTCCTTCACTGCCGAAGAGCTTGATGTTGCGATCCACCACCTGCGCAACAGCTTGGTACTGGGCGGCTATGGGCTTAAGCGGCTCGTATTGCCCGGCCGATTTGTGACAATCAACGAAGCCGTCAATGAACGCGTACTTGATAGCCGTCGATATATTCACCTTCGCACAGCCCAGAGAGATCGCCTTGCGGAACACGTCGTCACTCAGACCCGTCCCGCCGTGCAGGGCAATCGGTATCCCGGTGCGCTCGGCGATCTGTTCGATCCGATCGAAAGCGATCTTCGGTGTGCCTTTATAGACGCCGTGGGCTGTCCCGATGGCCGGGGCGAACGCAGCCAGTTCCAGACCTTCACAGAACTTCACGGCCTCATCAACGTCAGCAAGCGTTGCGTCGTCCCTGGCAACGAAGATGTCGTCCTCCACTCCGACGATCCTGCCCATTTCGGCCTCGACACTGACCCCCGCGGGTGAGGCCAGGGCAATTGCCTGCTTCGTTTCGGCGAGGTTCCCGTCGAACGGCTTAGCCGAAGCGTCGATCATGATGGAGGTCCATCCCGCGTCGATGCAGGTCTTGAGGTAATCTACCTCCTTGCAATGGTCCAGGTGCAGCGCGACCGGTACGGGGGACGCGGCAGCGACTTCTTCCATCCACGCGCGTATCGTGGTCACAGACCAGTGCTTGACTGTCTTGACGGAGGTCTGGACTATCACCGGGGAGTTGAGCTTCTCCGCCGTTCGCACCACGGCCAGCGTTGAGTTGTAATCGACGATATTGAAGGCGCCGATCGCGTAACCGTCCGCCTTTGCTACCCGAAGCATCTCGGTCATTGTCACCAGAGGCATTGTCTGCTCCCTTCGCTATGCGCCCACCGCCCGGCGGACCGCAGCTATGATGTCCGCTTCTTGGGGAACGCAGGCGCTTTCCAGTTGCAGGTTAAAAGGAATGGGTGTGTTCTTTCCGGCACAGATCTCTATTGGTGCGTCGAGGTAGTCAAAAGCCTCGGCCTGGATAATGGAGGCGATATCGGAGGCGACGCCTCCCCGACGGATGGCTTCCTGAACGATGACGACGTGTTCGGTCTTGCGAACCGAGTCCAGGATTGTCGGCTTGTCCAGCGGGACGAGCGTGCGCGGGTCGATCACTTCCACGTCGATTCCCTCGCTGGCGAGCTTCTCTGCGGCAGTAAGCGAACGTGGAACCATGTTGGACCAGGCGATCAGTGTCACGTCGCTGCCAGCCCGCTTTATGTCCGCCTTGCCGAAGTCGATCATGTAATCATCTTCCGGAACTGGACCCTTGGTCATGTAAAGGAGCTTGTGCTCGATGAAGACAACGGGGTCTTCGTCTCGGATGGCTGTCTTCAGCAAGCCCTTGGCGTCGTAGGGTGTAGAGGGCATGACGAGTTTCAGGCCCGGCGCATGATAGTAGATCGCCTCGAGGCTTTGGGAATGCTGGGCGGCTAGACCGTTTCCGACCCCACCTTGTGTTCGCAGCACCATCGGGACCCTGCCGACGCCGCCGGTCATGAACCTGTACTTGGCCGCCTGATTTATGATCTGGTCCAGCACGAGCAATGAGAAATCGACGAACAAGATCTCGACGACCGGCCTCATCCCGGCAATGGCCGCACCGACCCCCGCTCCGGTGAAGCTCGCCTCGGATATCGGCGAGTCGATCACCCGCTTGGGTCCGAACTCTTCCAGCAGGCCTGCGGTAACCTTGTACGATCCGCCGCGCTGACCTATTCCCACTCCCATGCAGAAGACGCTCGGATTCGCGGAAAGCTCTTCGCGAAGCGCCTCGTTGAGTGCCTCGCGGTACATGATCTCCCGGGCCTCTACAGGCTGCTGTGTGTCGGTGTGCTCACTCATCAGTAAGATTCCACTTCTTTAAGGAATTCTGCCACATCTGGCTCGGCGCTGTTTCTTGCGAACTCGACGGCCTCGGCCAGTTCAGCATCCACCTCCGCTTCGATCCCGTCAACCTGGTCGGACCCGAGCCCTGCGTCGATCATGTGCTTCCTGCAGATGCTCTCGGGATTGCGGGCCTTGTATTCGGCGAGTACGTCCTTCGGCATGTAATCGCCGGGATCATTTACGTGATGTCCTTGGTCGCGGTAGGTCTTGCACTCGATAAGAATGGGTCCGGCCCCGGCACGGCATTTTGCGGCGGCGTCTCTGGCTTGGTCATAGACCTTCAACACGTCATTTCCGTCAACGACGTGGCTTTCCACTCCGTACCCAACTCCGCGTTCGGCCATGTCCGCAGTCCGGCAGACGTCCTCAACTCGGGTTGATACGGCGTAGTGGTTGTTCTCCAGCACGAGTATCGCGGGAAGGGACCAGATGGCAGCAAGGTTCATCGCCTCGGCAAAAACGCCGTTGTTGCAGGCACCGTCGGAGAAGAATATCGCCGTCACCTTTCCGTCTCCACGGATGTGCGAAGCTAAGGCAGCCCCGACGCCAAGGGGAATTCCCGCCCCGACAATGCCGTTAGCGCCCACGTTGCCCGCAGTGACATCGGCGATGTGCATGGATCCACCGCGCCCTCCGCAGTAGCCCGTCTCTCTGCCGAGAAGCTCGGCCACCATCCGCTTGAGTTCCGCGCCCCAGGCGATGCAATGTCCGTGGCCTCGATGGGTGCTTACGATGTAGTCGCTTTCTTCCAGCGCTGCGCAGACACCGACGGCGACGGCTTCCTCTCCAAGATAGGGGTGGAAGTACCCACGTATCAGCCCTTGGCGGTATAGCTTTATGCATTGCGTCTCGAAGACGCGTATCGCGTAAAGCTTTCTGTAAAGCTCCGACAGCAGTTGCTTGGAATACATTTTCAATCCAGTTTCAGAATTCTCGCGCTAGCTCGTGGCGCGCACAGAGAAACGGTACATATCCCCCCGGTAGATGGACTCCTCCATCTCCAGGATTATCTCCTTCGCCGTGGTCGTGACCCCCTCAACCTTCAATGCCGGTATCTGCCCCTCAACGGAGGCAAAGCCCACTTCCTTAGCGTCAACCAAGACGGCTGAGAGGTTCTGATCTATTTGTGTCAGCGGAAGGCTATAATCTTTCTCGTAGATGCCGTAGAGCGAGCCGGTCAGGTCCTTCTTGTGAATGCCCGGACAGAGCTGGGCGGAAACGAATCGAGTCTCGAACATCATAGGCACGCCGTCGGCAAGTCGGAGGCGCTTGATCTCGCAGACCGGCCCGGACATCCTATAACGCCTGTTGTTCACGGTCTTCGCACAGCCCGCTTTTCGCAGCTTGGCGCTGATCAACCGGGTCGAGGGCTTCCGCCCCGCTTGCACCATGTTCCTGTTGAAACCGAGAATCCGATCAACGGATCGGTCCACCGGATTCCCGCGAACGAATGTGCCCTTGCCTTTGACTCGGGTAACCCACCCTGCCCGCTCAAGCTCGGTGTGCACCTTACGTGCGGTGGTGTTGCTGACGGAGTGAGACTGGATCAGGTCGTTCTCGGAAGGGACCAGCGTACCGCAGGCGAGGCGCCCGGAGCGTATCTGCTCAATCAACTCCTGCATGATCCTGTAGTACTTCGGTATCTGCTTTGTGGATCCAGCCATATGTCGCTCCCGCCGCGAGATCGGGCAACTTAACGCACTAAGCAGATTATAGACTACAGGGCATCCTGTCAAGGACCGCCTTGCCGGGCAACCCCCACAGCAGCATGGGCATCCCAAGATAGCGCCTAGGCCAATGATCCGATAGCTTGACAGACAAGAATGCTCTGACGAACAGATGTTGCGGCTGGAGCAACTGGAATGATCGCCACGATAGTCGAGATCCAAGACCAGCCCGACTGAAACAATAGTGGGGCGCTCTTGCCCACCAGTCGCAGATTGCTCCTTGCGTCTGCCCAATTGCCAAACGGGCCGTTTGCGTTTTGTCTTGGGTTCTGGGTCTTGGAGGATTTTGCTTTTGACTTGCTCGAGCGTCCGCCTTAGACTCCTTGTGCTCGCCACGACTGGCAGCACGGAAGATTATACCTGGCAAGGGAAGCCACAGTTGGTAAGGTCCGTCGGAGGCTTGCTCAGCAGTTCTGTCGAAGCAGTCTAAGTATAATTGATCCGGTTCGCGGTCTGCGTATCGATATAGAAAGGCAATACGATGGCGGTTGTCGACAGGGAACTGTGGCAACAAATCGTGCGGCAGGTCGTCTCGTCCGGTGGAAACATAATACGTCCATGGTTCACGTCGCTTGAACCAATCTCGCTCGAACACGGACTTCTGGAAATCGAGGCGCCCGGTCCTGCCGAAAAGTCGTACTGCCGCCAACACGCAACGCGGTTGTTCACCGAGGCCGCACAGGCCGCAACCGGCAGGCTTGTCGGCGTCTGCTTTCTAACCGGTGCGGAAGCGGGCATGGGGGCGTCATCGGCCAATGGAGTTTACGAAACGGTCGAGGGTCCCCGGACAGAGTCGCCTTTCCTCAACAGTGACAACACCTTCGATAGCTTCGTGAACGGGCCCAGCAACCGTCTGCCTCACGCCGCATGTCTCGCCATAAGCGAATCGCCCGGCAAGACATATAACCCACTGTTTATCCACGGGAACGTCGGGCTCGGAAAAACGCACTTGCTACAGGCAACTTGCCACAAAATCGCACACGATCGTCCAGCTACCAACATCTGCTATTTGTCTTGCGAAACCTTTGTCAACCATTTCATCGACGCTGTCGAACAAGGAAAGCTGCATGATTTCCGCTTCCGGTACCGCCACGCGGATCTTCTCGTGATAGACGACATCCAGTTCTTGTCCGGACACGAACAGACCCAGGAGGAATTCTTCCACACGTTCAACACGCTGTACCAATCGCAGCGACAGATAATCCTGTCATGTGATCGCGGACCATCGGAGATTTCCGATCTCGAGGAGCGCCTTATAAGCAGGTTCAACTGGGGTCTCGTGGCGCAGATTGATCGTCCGTGCTATGAGACACGGGTTGCGATCGTCCGACGGAAGGCCCGCACCCGAGCGCTTGAACTTCCAGAGGACGTGGTCTGTCTGATTGCCGGAAGCATCGACTCCAACACGCGCGAACTGGAAGGCGCCATATCCAAAGTCGCCATGCTAGCACAGGTCTCGGGCAAGAGCCCTGACTTGGCGTTGACCCGCCAGGCATTGGGTAACGAGCCGACAACAAGCTCCAGAGAAATCACCATTGAGGACATTCTTAATGCCGTTATCGGGCGGTACGACATCCGGCTTGCCGACCTGCAGTCCAAGAAGCGAAGTCGATCGATCGCCTTCCCTCGCCAGGTGTGCATGTACCTCGCCCGGCAGTTGACTCGACACAGCTTGGAAGAAATAGGCGGTTACTTCGGCGGGCGAGATCATACCACCGTAATGCATGCCAATAAAACTATCGACAAGCTCCGTCAGTCGGACCCGCAGATACAGGCCACGCTGAATCTGCTCAGCAAGCAGATCCAAACAGCCAACTAGGGCGTTGACGGTCCGGGATTGCCAACAACCTCTGTGGATAACCGGTGAATTTGCTGTCTCCACTTGCAGTGTTGTCTTCTCCGCTCGGCGCTTCTGCGATACTGATTACCCTTGCGGTGAGTGAAGCCACGCGGAGCCGTCAACGTCTAAGAGCCTTGTCAACACACTATCCACACAGACCAGCCCAGACAGTGCGCGTGCAAGTTCCATTCCGACCAATACTTGGATTACCACAGAAATCGCAAACCGCAGAATTCACAAGCCCTGTTACGACGATGACGATTAAAGATACCTTTAAGTATTACCCTTAACAGACAACCACGCCGAGCGAACGAAAGTTGCACCCATCGACTCCCCCCATATAATGCAGCCGACAATGTCGCAACGGCTAATCAGTTCCGGGAATCTATTGAAGTCAGCTCAGTTCAGCACAGCGCGCAGTCGGCGCTTGCCTGTTCTTGCTGTGTTCGTACTGCTTGTTACGGTGATCTGTGTTTCAACGGCGGGTTACGTGATCATTGAATATCCGAATTACAGTTTTCTGGATGCTCTCTACATGACCGTCATCACGGTGAGCACAGCCGGACACCAAGAGGTGCATCCACTGTCGGACAATGGTCACATCTGGACGATCTTCGTTGTAGTCATCGGCGTATTGACGGGAGCGATGTTCCTCAGCTTACTGGCCGCCATGGTGGTCGAGGGCCAGATCCGCAGAGTGTTCGGGAGGCGCCAATTGGAAAACAAGATCAAGAGCCTGAGCGGACATACGATTGTCTGCGGTTACGGACGAATCGGTCAAATGGTAGTTGCCGACCTGCGAACTGCGGGCAAACGCGTTGTAGTAATCGACATTGACCCTGAACGTACAGCGGCTCTTGAGGCGGCCGATTTGCTGTATGTGCTTGGAGATGCCCAAGATGAAGAGGTCTTGGATGCAGCCGGACTTGCCAGGGCAGGTGAACTCATAGCCGCCCTGCCGACCGATGCCGAAAATGTTTTGGTTTCTCTCACTGCTCGCCAGCAGAGCCCGGATGTCAGGATCGTCGCTCGTGCAAGGGAAGCCGGTTCCGAAAAGAAGATGCTTCAGGCAGGGGCAACGCGGGTAGTCTGCCCGCACATAATGGGCGCTTCGCGGATTGTTGACATCGTTCTCAGACCCGCAGTGGTGGATTTTTTCGAGGTCGCAAAGAAGGGTGTGGATCTGGAAATGGATCAAATCGTCCTGGGCGCCGATAGCGAACTGGTGGGCAAGTCGCTTCGAGACTTGGAATTACCGAAGCGAGCTGGCGTGCATGTCGCGGCAATTCGCCGAAGCAGTGGGGAGACTATCTATAGGCCTTCCTCGAACGTCACGCTCGCCGCTGGCGACACGGTGATCCTTTTCGGCCAGAGCGGTTCAGCCGCTACGTTAAGGGATCTGCACTTCTAGGCCGGGTCCGCGCGCTTCATCCACCCGCCGGTGAAGAACGCCCTTCCTAGTGCGATGTACTTCCGCTCGAAGTTAGTCCCGGTTATCTCGCCGGATTCGTCGGTCATGCGCGCGAATCGGATCGGCATCAGCCCGCGCACCCAGGAAAGCGCGCGCCTGATGTGAGTGAAGTAGTCCATGTGGTCGGTGACGATGAGAAGTTGCCCACCAGTCGCCAGCACGCGTCGCAACTGTAGAGCGAAGCCCAATTGTAGGGACCGCCTTCGATGGTGCTTTCGCTTCGGCCAGGGGTCGGGGAAGTAAATGTGCACCCGCCATATGGACTCGTCGGCCAGACATCTTCGGACGAAGTGCGTCGCGTCGGTGTGGATCATGCGAACGTTGCCCAACTCCGCGCGGCGGATGCGATCTGCAGCGTAGTGGCAGTAACTTCCCGCCCACTCGATGCCGAGGAAATTCAGATCGCGCCTTGCCGCAGCGCGGGCGAGCAGGAAAGTTCCTTTCCCGCTGCCGATCTCAAGCTCAACAGGCCGATCGTTGCCGAAGACGCTCGCCAGATCGACGCGACCCCCATCAAGCGGCCAGTCCAGCATCACGTCGGAGGTGTTCCATTTGTCATACCGACCGTGAGAAAGCTTGTTGGGAGATTCTGCGCGCATGGCTTGGTAATAGTGTGACGCGCCGCGGCCACATTGGTCAACGGCGCGGCTGTCGAGGAAGCGGTGTTCGCCCGGCAAGGGGCCTCGGCCACAAGATTGACACCGCTGGTCGGAACCGCTACCGTACTGGCGGTCGAATGCCCGTTAGGGAGGCGGGATGGTGTCTGGCAGGCGGTCCGGAAAAGGGTTGTGTCGTAAGGGCGAGGCAGTCTTGCCGAGCGCCAACAAGCAGCGCGAGTCAGGCCGCGCTCCTCGCGTCGGGTTCAGCCTGGTCGAATTGCTCGTGGTCATCGCGGTGATCATGCTGCTGTCGTCGATTTGTCTGCCTTCCCTTGGCCAGGCGAGGGATCGGGCAAGGACAATTGCCTGCGCTGCCGGCCTGCACGACATCCACCAGTCGCTCATGGCCTATGCGGCAGCCAACAACTGCCGATTGCCGCCGTTCCGCTTCAGCAGCCCGGGTGGAGCCAGCCTTCCGGAATCGGGGCATTGGGGCGGTGTCAGCGACGCTGACGATCCGGGCCTGTTCGGCACGCGCATGGAGATGGACGGACGGCTGCTGAGCGTAAACCTGTGGACGCTTGTAGAGTTTGGCTCGCTTCCTCCGGCAAGGCTTGTCTGCCCGGGCGCGGGCAGGGAGCTTTCCGATCACGAGGCGAGCATGTTCGCCTACAGCGGGAAATTTAGCACGTACTGCCTTCGTTTCCCCTACAGCGAGGACCTCTTCCGTCGCTCGCCGGTATGGAGAAAGTGCTATGGGATGGACCTTCTGGACGCCTATCGGGGCCAGTACGGAGGCTACCTTGGCCTGCCAGGTGAGCAAGACCATCCCACTGAGGGGACGCGCCGGCAGCGCGTTCCGCTGGTCCGCACGGACAGGCGCTACCGCGTGTCGCCCGAAATCGCCGGTGACATCGGCTGGGGCGACGGCGAGTACGACGTAGCCGCCGACGTGATGCTTTCCGATGCGTTCTGGTGGCGGGATCGATCCACCGAAGCGCCGAAGAATGGGGAGCTTCGGACTTACCCGGTTCGGGCTCGGTGGTGTCATGGAGATAGCTTCAACGCCGCAACCGGCGATGGTGCGGTATGGACTGTGAAAGACGATCGCCAGGGGCGCATTGCCGCAAATTGCATTTCGGATGACAGCGCGCCGACCGACGCGGGGCCATGCGATGCAGTCGCAGCCGAGCGGGTCTGGCAATTCCTCGACGCTCGCGGGAAAGTGAACTGAAGCCGCGTCAAATGCGCTGCCGGCTCTGCGGAGGCGCTCTTAGCGCGCGGGGCCGCTCGCGGTAGACTCTTGGCAGATGAGAATTCTGCTCAGCAACGACGACGGAATCTTCGCGCCCGGGCTGTTGGCGCTTAGGCAGGCCGTCGAAGGCCTGGGCGAGATCACCGTCGTCGGGCCCGCATCGCCTCAATCGGCGACGGGGCACTCGATTACCCTATCCGAGCCGCTTACCGTCAGGCGGGTGGACCTTGGTGCGGGCCTGTCCGGGCTGAGTATCGACGGCAGGCCTGCCGATTGCGTTCGCCTGGCGATCCGCAAACTGCTGGATGATCCGCCGGACCTCGTTATCACGGGGCTCAATGCCGGTTCGAACGTGGGTGTGAATGTTTTTTACTCCGGAACCGTCGCTGGAGCTGCAGAAGGCGCGATGCTCGGGATCCCTGCCGTGGCAATGTCTGCCGTGGTCCCCGGCTCGGCAGGGATAGAATCCTTCCGCGCCCCTGCGTCGCTCTGTAGAGAGGTCCTCGGCCAACTGCTCGACCGCGGGCTCGCATCCGGCGACCTTTTGAACGTTAACATCCCTCCCCTTGCCGACAGCGACGGCAGGCGCGTAGGCCCCACGGGCGTGACCGTCGTGGGGCAGTCCACCGCCGAAATCGAGGACTACTACCATTTGACCGGTGCCGGCGGTGACGGCGAATCGTTCCAACTGAGCGAGCAGTACAAGTTCACGCCCGAGCAGGCCAATACCGACGTCGTCCGACTTGCCGAAGGGTACGTAACTATCACACCGCTGCACGTTGACATGACCAACCACGACCGCCTCGCTACGATGGCCAAGTGGAGCTGGGACGATCAGGGTCCGGCCCCACGCTAGCTGCATGAATGGCAGATGGATGTGTACCTTCCGCACTCGCCCGCGTACAATCCCGTCCGTAGAGCGGATTCACTTGTTCAAGTTCGGGGAGGCAGTGAAATGGAATATTTGACGGCGTTTGTGGTGGGCACGGTTATCTCGTGGGTGTCGCTTCTTGTGGTCATACCGATCGCGCAGAAGCTGGCGGACTTCTCCATGCCGCCGTGGTCGCAGGCGCTGTGGAAGCTTGCGGTTGTCGCAGCGGCCGGGAACGTCGTCGCCGTAGCGCTGGACCCGGTCAACTTCTGGCTGTCGGCGGGCGTCGGAGGCGCGGTCTTCTGGTTGATCATGTGGTGGTGGTTCGACATGGACTTTTTCGGCGCTCTGATAGCCGCAGGGGTAAGCATGATATTGCGGAGTGTCGTCGGCGCCATCATGCTGGCCCTGATTGGCTCGGTGATGTGATGAGTCCGGCCGACCGGAGTGCCCGCACAAAGGGGCGATGGACATGATAGCTCCAGAAGACCTGTCCGAGGCAGCGAAGCGATGCGGAAGGCATTTTGCGCGCTACCTCTACGCGATCCGATTCGCCGAGAGCAAGCGCGTGCTGGACATCGCCTGCGGGGCGGGCTACGGGGCGGCCAAGCTGGCCGAGGCCGCTGCCGAGGTGGTCGGCATGGATATCGATGAAGACCGCCTGCAGATCGCCCGCGATCGCTTCAGCGGGCCCAACGTCAGCTTCCTGTCGCACGACCTCCACGAGCCGCTACCAGAAGGTCCGTTCGAGCTTATCACGTGCTTTGAAACGCTAGAGCACGTCTCCGATCCCGCCCGATGCGCGAGCAACCTTGCCGGCGGGCTTACCTCAGACGGCTTGGCGATCATCTCCGTCCCCAATGGAATCCTCGAAGCCGCCAAGGGCGGAAAACGCTACCACCCCAACCAGTTCACCGATGAGAGCTTCCCCGCCTTGCTGAATGCCGAATTCGAGCAGGTCGAGCTTTTCAGCCAGATCTACCAGCGAAGCCTGTCCCACTACGTCCGCAAGCTGTTCGGTGGGAAGCACCACGCGAGTAACTACCGTTTCGTCCCCGGCCTGGACGTGAAAGCCAAGGGCTGGACCGCGTCCTGTCACAAACCTCGCCAGAGGAGGTAAAGCGAGGCCACCGCCCCTCCGAATGCTAAGGGGAGACGATGATTGAGACGCTGCCTGTGAACCATCGCGCTGCTGCGGAGGATGTCGCAATCACTCGGTGCGGTCAGGGCTCGTCGCCGTCGGTTCCCGTCCAGAGCTCGTTGTTGCCGGCGTCCTTTACCACGATGCCGTCGCTGTCCACTTCGTATCCGAGTTCCGCCAGGGAGAGCGATTCTGAGTGCGTGTCGGCGAAGGCGACGTTCGCCTTTCCGAGATGACGCTCGTGAGCGGGCGAGTGCTTCCACTTTTCGGGGATTGACGGATCGAGATCGTTCTTGGGCCCGAACTCGGTCAGGCCTACGCTGGCGGCAAGGCGCGGGGCATCGAGGGTGTAGGCATGCTCTCGCACGGCCATCTGCGTGCTGTCGATGGCCCCGCGGCTGTCTCCGAGAACGACGGTCTCGCTGGTGTTGTGTATCCGGTCGATCCGGACCGGCCAGTTCGTCGGCACGTAGTTATTCCCTGTACCTGATTTGGGCCTGCCGCAGCCGAGATAGGCGTGGTTGTATCCGTACGCGCCGTTGCGGATATCTCGGGCGTACTTGTCGTCCAAAGACGGACAGAGGAAGTTGTCGTTGTTCATCTCCGTCGCCGCCTGGAATTCCGCATCGGTATCGTAGCGGGACTTCTCGATGACTGGTCCGGCGTTTTCCTGGAGGAACCAGGGCCAGCGTGGTTTCTGACGCCCGTAATCGTTGATGTAGATGTTGTCCTTGGTCTGCCAGAACGGCAGCCGGTGCGGCGGCAGGACGCTGTCGTACATTGCGGTGTAGGTCTGCACGGCAAGTGCGAGACGGCGCACGTTTGTCTGGCAGACGGCTCGTTTGGCGATCTGCTTGGCCCTGCTGAGAGCGGGAACGCTGATCGTCAGAAGCATACTGATAATGGCGATTACTAGAAGCAGCTCTGTCAGTGTAAAACCTCGATGGGCAAGGGCGACCGGCAGCACCGGCTGGCTGGATGCACGAGCCGAGCGCTCGGAAGGCAGGCAGGAAAGTTTTCTTGTCATGGTCACTCCTCCGCAACGACTTCCACACCGCAGATCAACGGCAGGTGCTTGACCGCAGCGAAATCGATTCTGAGTTCATTGGCGAGCATTATTCCTTCAAACGTCTTGAAGATCGCACGGTTGGGTCCGCCCGTCTCTTTGACTATATCAAAACCGTCAAGCAACTTCCTGCCTTGTAGATGAACGTCGAAGAGGCGCCGCCCGGGCTGGGTCTCGCTGGGGTCGGAAAAGCACAGCCGGACAGTGTATGGTCGAGGTTCGACTGCTCTAGCGGCGGCGACTATGCGTTGACCCTTGGCGGATAGATTGAGCGCAATCCGGATCTGTCTTACGCCTTCCAGGCCGCTGGCGGCAACCCAAGGCAGCTTGCCCGAGACAATGCGCGAGGAGTGATGGCGGAAAGCTGCCGCATCATACGGCTCTACGCCAACCGGTACGTCGGGGCTTGGGCCTCCCACGCTGGGCCAATCCAACCAGAGCGTTCCGCTGTCGGACTTGCGGTCACCCGGTGCGGCAAAGTTGATCCCGACTCGCTTGACTCGCACCGCAGTGGGGCGAGGCGGGCCGTATTTGTTGAACGTCCAGGTCTCCACATCCGGGGCGTGCACCAGGGCAAGGGATGTCTGGTTCTGGTAAGCGCAAGTGCATGTCCGCGTGTAGTCGGGCGCGTTGAGTACGCCGTCGGCGGCGACGAGATTTGAGGTGCATCCGGATTTGAATCCGCCAAGGTTGCCGGTCCCGCCGTCGGCGTCGAGGTCGAAGTAACCGGCAGCACCCGAGCGGAACATGAGCAAGTGCTCCGAGGCGATGACGTAATTGCAGCCGTAGCGTCGTCCGTAACGCCACGGTGCCCGCCGGCCCGTGATCGGGTTCGTTCGCATAAGCGTCTGGCCGGTGCGAATATCCATTGCCCCTCCATCCTGACCAGCAGAGTTAAGGTATAGCTTGTTGTTGTGAATAATGATCGGCCCGGCGTAGCTGGTTCGCCTGTTCCAGGCGATACTGCCATCTGCACCCCTGTGAGCGGCCATGCGGTTGGTAGGTTCGTTGGGCAGCATATCGCGGGAATCCCTTCCCGCCTGAATGAGTAGATCATGCTCGCCAGAATAGCTCAGCCACGTGCCGAAGACTTTGGATGTGCTCCGCCAGACGAGACGCCCTGATCGCGCGTCGAGGGCAAGGAGAGCATGGAAAGGTTGCCTGATGCCCCTGCGTTGCAGCATCTTTGAGATACCCGCGGGGGCGCCGTCGATGCAGAAGATTTTTCCCCCGCCTGCGACGATCGCGTTATTGAGGAAGGCGCTCTCGGCCTTCCTGCGCCAGATGACACGACCGGTGTGGCGGTCCATAACGACCAGCTCGCGACTTGCGGAGGTGTCATAGGGCGTTTCGGCATCGGCAGGAAGCTTGAGCTTCCGGGAGTAAGGCACGAATCCGCTTCCGCACAGGAGCAGGTCTTCATAGACGCCTATGTAGGACCATCCCCTGCCAGGACCGTTGCGGTCCTGTTTAGGTAATTCAATGTTGTTTATGGTCGTGCCCGTAGCCGGATCAAGCACAAGGCATCCGTTGCCGGCAACGAGATAGATGGCGTCCTCAGTTGCCACGTAGTTGGCTCCTCGCGCATTGGCGCCCGGTATGTGTTTCTGGTTGTAGGTAATGTCCAGGGGGTCCTTCCGGTAGGAGCTGTCGTAATAGATTCCGAACGTGTCGAGGCCTGGGAACTTCCTCTTCCAGAGGACCATTCCGGTGTAAACGTCGCGAGCGCTCAGGCAGTCCGTTCCTTCTATAAAGAGTCTTCCGCCGACAACTTGCTCCGGCGGCCCGTGCCCATGTCGAGGCAACACGTCCTCGTGCGAGTTTCCACCGAACCACAGAAGCCCGAGCGGCAATCGGACGAGGTTGTCGCTCGCTTTGGCTGTGTTGGCAATGTCGCCGTACTGGTGCGTCCACGACCCCGAGCCCTGCAACGGTCCGTGGCGAGTGAGCAGCAGGTACTCGCCCCGCTCAGTGACCTTCGCTCCGACTAAGTCCGCGGCCGAGAGCATTCGCTCGAACCGTTTTCTTTCGGAGCCCTTAGGGATACCGATCCAGGCCACTCCTCCATAGGGTCTCATTGAGTGATATAGGCTCTCTATGAATTCCTTGCTGCCGTCGTATCCCGCAGCCGCCGGATCTTGCACGATCGTCAGCGCGGCAAGGTAAGGAGGCAACGAGAGGGTTTCCGGGCTACCGGGGAGGACTGCTAATTCCCCGCCGTAGGCTCGGTAGGCGTCAAACTTGCGGCGCAGGCGCTCGACCTTCTGGGGATCCGCATCTGCTGCGATGACTCGGTACTTTCCACTGCGGGCGATGCCTTCGGCAAGCCTGCCGTCTTTTAGTCCGAAGATCAGGCAGTAGCCTTTCTCGACAGATGCGCTGGAAAGGATGGTCTCGACTTGCTCGGGCGGGTCGGCAGGGCTGAATGAGCGGTCGGGCGTTTCGTGAACCTCCACGGCGCGCTGACCTGCGCCGAAGGCATAGATTCCGCCTTCGAGCGTGACCACGAACAGCCTGTCGTCGGCAGCAATGATCCGGGCTACAGATCCGTTGACCTGTGCCCGCCAAGTGACCCGGTGGGCCTCGTCGGTCAAGTCCACAGCAGAGACTTCGCCCTTTCCGCCTACGTAGAGCTGTCCGCCCGCCTTGATCATCCCCCCGCAGGAATCGACGCGTTTCTGCCAGAGCTGGCGAGGCTGCCAGAGATGGTGCACGACCGACACTTCCTTGCCGGTGGCCTTATCGATCTTACGAGTGGGTTCCTCCACCTGCCGCATTTCCGCGATGTCGTAAGCTTCGACTTGGCTACCTGAAAGGTAGAGCAAGTTGCCATCGACAACGGGATAGGTTGTTCGCTGCCATAGTCTGTATAGATCGCCTGTCTCAAGATCATACAGGCTGGTGCATATCCCGCGGTGATTCAGGAAGAAGTTCCCTGCTCCGCAGACATGGGACCCGCCTTCGAGTTTGCTGTTGCCGTTGCCCCTGCCTTTGTAGCCTTCCGAGCCTGACAAGTGGAAGTAGAGCAACTTGCCTGTTTTCTTGTCCACACAGCCCGGGACGGACCTCCCGCCGGGGACGATGAGCTTGTCGCCGACCACAGCCAGCGAACCTTGAGGGGCGATACCGGCGAAAGACGTCGAGCCCGAGTGTGGTTGGTCTATATACGTCGAGCCCAGGGCGTCGTTGGTCCAGATGACCTGGCCTGTCTCGGCGTTCAGGGCGTGAATGAAGACGCCCATGAACGGCCAGATGCTTGCCGCAAAGTAGATGACTCCGTCATCCAGTACGGGTCCGCCACGTGCCGGCCAGGCCGAGATCAACCTTCCGTTGCCAAGCACCTTTCGCCGGTCGGGCCCGCCGCGGAACTTCCAGATCAGTTCTCCGTTGGATACAGCGAGGCAGTACAGCCACCCGTCGTCACTGGCGAATGCCACCTTCCCGTCAAATCCCACAGGCGGGAGGCGGACGGGGCCATCGGCGTAGAATCGCCACCGCTCGGAACCGGTTCTGGTGTCGAAGGCGGTCAAGCTGTCATTGCGACTCGACCCGACGAGCATGGTCTGACCGATGACGACGGGTTCGTAATTGCGGTCGAAGGGCATTCGATCCTGATTGACCGGGTCCTCCCAGGCGGGAGTAAGCGGGGGAAGCTTCCGCGTCCAGTGAAGGTGAAGGTCGTCGGCCAGACTGTGCGGGCCTGCGGCGGTTCGTCCGGCGTCGTATCGCCATTGGGGCCAATCGCCGGCAGCTGCCGGACCAGACATAAGGAACAGAAGTGCCGCGAATGAGTATACAGCCCCGGCCAGTAAACCAGAATTGCCTGCCAGACGTGATGGATGGCGCTTGATGCCAATGCCGCAAGAACTCAAGTACATATCTTCCTATCCGATCAGATGTCCTTTAGCTTGCCTTCCCGCAGGACCAGCGTCCTGTCGGCTTGTTGGATCACATCGGCGCTGTGAGTAACCATCAGCACCGTCCCGTTGCCCTTGGCAAACTCAGCCAGGCTGGTCAGCACGATATCGCTGTTGTCCCTGTCGAGATTCCCGGTAGGCTCGTCGGCAAGGATGAGCCTGGGTCTGTTGAGCATCGCCCTTGCAAGCGCGGTTCGTTGACGTTCGCCGGTGCTGAGCTGTCCGGGCAGGTGGTCTGCGCGCCCGGCCAGGCCGAAGTTCTCGATGAGCTCGGATGCGCGTTTCTTCTTGTTGGGTAGATCCAACCCGATCGCAGCGGCAAGGATATTGGCTTGGACGTCCAGATATGGAACCAGGTGGAACTGCTGGAAGACGAAACCAACGTTCCTGGCCCGGAAAGCTGCACGGTCATCTGGAGACAGGCCGTACGGGGCACAACCATCCAAAGACACCTGCCCGCTATCAGGTGAGAGAAGCCCTCCGGCGGTCAGTAGCAGTGTTGTCTTTCCGCATCCGCTCGGGCCTCTGACGACAATGAAATGTCCTGCACTGGCTTCCAGACAAGCGCTCTGTAAGACCGGAACCTCTCGTGATCCCTGCCGGTACGATTTTTGGATTTCGGCCATTCTAAGCATTTTTTCACTGCTGTTGTAGCACAGTTGCCGGGTCCTGTCGGCTTGCCGCCATTGCCGGCAGCCAGCTCGCGCAGACCGTCAGCAAAGGCGCGCACACCACGACAGCGACCAGAACCTGCGGGGCTACCAGGGCGAAGTGGGCTACCTCGCGCTGTTCAGCACCGGAATAGTGTGCAATGTTCGCAAGAACATATCCGGTCACACAGCCGATAGCTGCGCCAAGCAGGCCAACCAGTGCGGCCTTGGCCATGAATATGGCGAAGACTTGCTTCGAGCGCAGGCCAATTGCTCGCAGGATGCCAATTTCCGTTCGTCGGTGTCTGACGTTGAGCAAGGCCAGCAGGCCGACCCAGACGGCCGAGAGTAGAATGACAACCGGTACGAGGATGGCCGCAAGGTCTTCCCTCCGGTTGCGGAGCTTGGCCCGGTTTGCCTTCTCGGAAGCGATGGCGGCGGCGTGTTCCTTCTGGGCCCTGGCGCGAGCTTTGGCTCGGACCGTTACCTTGTTGTCCCTGACGATCACCTTGGTGTCAGGAAGCAGGGAGATTATCTCCTGTTTGATCTCGGCGACTGCGCTTCCGAAGCAGTGGCACTTGAGCGCCTCGATGGCGTTGATTCGACCTTCCATTGCGAGCAAGGCTTGGGCGGCGGGCAGATCGACCCAGATAGTCGCATCTTCCGAAGCGCCGCGTTCGGGCCGGCAGGAATCGACGGTGAATCGTTCGCCCATCAGCGTGATACTGTCGCCTGGCGTCAACCCGAGATCCTGTGCGATCTCATAGCCGAGAACGACCTTTCCGACCGGTACGGGCAGCAGCATCGGCTCCTTTGGCTTGCGGTGTCGTATCGGCACCTCGCCTCTGGTTCCGATCAGGATTATCCGCCGTTTCTGCTCCGGCCAGCGGACTTTCTGCTGCACCAGCGGCAGCAGATGCCTCATCGACTTGGTTCCGCTATCGGCAAGGACGTGCACATGGCTTTCCGGCATGGTGTGGCTCGCGTAGCCCTTCTCCCAGAACTCGGTGAGCTGCTGCTTAGCGGGAAGAATCAGCAGATTGAAGCCCAGCTCCTTCATATACTTCCGGTAATCGTCCTCCATCACGGCCAAGCGAGATTGTGCTTGCGAAATCTTGGCATCGAGAATTGCTTCTGTCTGCAGGTCGTGAATTCTCAGCAGACCGGTTGAGGCTACAAGAGCGCAGGCGGCTGCGGCGACGGATACTACCGCAAGCAGGAAGTTCAGCTTGCGATGAAGTATTTCCCTTGTGACCAGTTGCCAAATCGTCATCTCAGTTCCGTCCCAAGCGCTTCCTCAAGACTACAGCCAATGCCAAAACCGCTACAGCAACTATCGCCAGCGATAGGAGGACATTCCTCAGCAAACTGCCGTTCGGGTCTTCCCGGTCGTAGCTTGGGCCATCGGGCTCGTCCATAGACATCTGCTCCGGTGAGCCCATGGCCTGGGGGAGATCTACCAAGTCGTCCACAATCCCGGTGACCGCCTTCTGCCAATCGGCCTGGACCGGAAGGGGCAAGCCCGGCTCCACGTCGCATGCGCAAGGTCCGGCAAGGAACCGACAGGCATCGACGATGTTGCTCCGGTTGATGCCTCTGCCAACCAGCGCGTACAAGGCCCTCGCCCTGCCAAAGACGGGGAAGACAATCGGCTCGGATGCGTAGGTGGTCTCCAGGTCTGGTTCGCTGGTCAGTAGCGCCTTTACGAGCAACTGCTCCTTCGGGTCCGACCTGCTCAGCCGCACTATGGAGAAGTCGATGCTCGAGATAATTGGCCGGTCGTTGCCAGCCGATTCATCCTCGTCGCCTGCAGGCGCGGACAGATGCCTGGCAATATCGGCGAGTTCCTTGGTGAGGAGTAGCTCCGCCTGCCGGTCTTTGTCTTGGTTCGCGCTTTCCACAAGGACCCACACTGCCGCCTGACCGGCGAGTAACCTGTGAACGATCTGGTCTGCGGCTGGCGAATTGGCGAGCATCCTGGCTGCGTCCATGTTCAGCTTTGCCGACCAGAACGCGCCGCGGACGGTTTGGCCAAGGGGATATGCCGCAACCAGCAGCGGAAGATCCGCCCCCTTCAGGCCCCGCCAGATGGCCGCTGCAGGGGCGGGAATATCTGCGTCAACGTCAACCACCTGCAACTGAATATCCAGGAGGGCCTTGCCAGTGTCGCTATCGTTGTGGAGTTCGGCAAGGGCCTGTTCAGCATCCTGCGAAAGCGCGCCTCGATAGAATACGAAGCATCGGTACGGACGGCTCGGCCATCTCTCCAGGGCGTAGCTGTAAACAGGCACATCACAAGCGTGCGCGTCGGTAACGAGAACGCACCAACCAAACAAGACCAGCACAAATCTTGGGACCGATTTCATTTGCCGCTTGAACCCTAACGCCGGGAATTCCCGACCGGCTTGCTCAGACTGCGATTCTAACCCTTCCGGGCCTTCGGGCCAAACCTATCAGTTGGGCCGGAACCGGGCCGGGTGTCTATCGGGACAAAAAACGCCGGGCAACCACGGCGAGCAGGACTATTCCCACTCGATCGTGCTGGGAGGCTTGGAAGATATGTCATAGCAGACGCGATTCACGCCTGAGACCTCGTTGATTATCCGAGCTGAGAGGCGCTGCAGCAGATCGTGAGGCAGTCTCGCCCAATCGGCGGTCATGGCGTCCACGCTGGTGACAACTCGCAGTGTGACCACGTTGGCATAGGTGCGTTCGTCCCCCATTACCCCTACGGTCTTTATGGGTAGCAGGACCGCGAAGGATTGCCATATGTTCTCATAGCCTTGCCAGTTGGCCATTTCTTGCTGCACGATGGCATCGGCCCTTCGCAGAACTTCCAGACGTTCTGCGGTGATGTCCCCGATGATCCTGACAGCTAGGCCGGGGCCGGGGAACGGCTGGCGGTTCACCAGCTTGGCCGGAAGACCAAGCTCTATCCCCAGGCGGCGGACCTCGTCTTTGAACAGCTCTCGCAGAGGCTCGACCAGCTCGAACTTCAGATCGTCCGGCAGCCCGCCCACGTTGTGATGGCTCTTTATGGTGGCCGAAGGCCCGCCCTTGGCGGATACGCTCTCGATGACGTCCGGGTAGAGCGTGCCTTGGGCAAGGTATTTTATTCCGCCAATTTGTCTGGCCGCTTCGCTGAACACGTCAATGAAGACCTTCCCGATGATCTTGCGCTTCTGCTCCGGGTCGGTTACTCCCCTCAAGGCTTGAAGGAACTCTGATCGGGCGTCCACCACCTGCATGTTGAGCGGGTAGTCTTGCTTGAAGAAGTGCTCGATCTCTTCCCTCTCGCCCTTTCGCAACAGGCCGTTGTCCACGAAGACGGCAAACATCTGGTCGCCGATAGCTTTGTTGAGCATCGCTGCCGTAACCGAGGAGTCAACGCCACCGGAGAGCCCGCATATGACCTTGCCATTTCCGAGCCGCTGTCTAATCTCCGCGACGGCTTGGTTGATGAACCGAGCCATCGTCCAGTTGGCTTCACAGCCAGCCACCGCGAACAGAAAGTTGCCGAGGATCTCCTTTCCCCGACGTGTGTGGACTACCTCCGGGTGGAACTGGACTCCGTAGATCCTTGCCTCCAGATTGCCCATGGCGGCAACAGGGCAGTCAGCAGTCCGTGCAAGCACCTCGAAACCGTGCGGTGTCCGAGTCACCATGTCTCCGTGGCTCATCCAGACTTTCAGTCTGCCCTCGAGTTGGGAGAGAACCCCTTCAGGCCTGACAACTTCTATACCGGCGGGGCCGTACTCGCCTGCGCCTCGTCTGTCCACCTCGCCTCCCAGCATATGGGCCAGGAGCTGCATGCCGTAGCATATTCCCAGTGTAGGCAATCGCAGATCCAGTACCGCCCTGTCCATGGTCGGGCTGTCTTGCCCGAACACTGAGGCCGGTCCCCCAGATAATATGATTGCCTTTGCGTTTATTTCCCCAATTCGCTCAGGGGAGACGTTATTCGGGACGATTTCGCAATAGACGCCCAGCTCGCGAACCTTTCGCGCAATCAGCTGCGTGTATTGCGATCCGAAGTCCAGGATCAACACCTTGTCTAAGTCAGTCATGTCTTTCTGCCTGCACGACCGGTGGCGGCGGGGGCATGGCGTGTCTCAACGAAGTCCGGTTTGGAAGCGGGCAGTTCACCAACAGTCTCCGCCATGGGCAAGCAAAATCCGCAGGCGCCGGTTGCTGCTATTTCGCCTGCCTGAACACTGACGGGTCTATACCAAGGTGGTTGGCCTTATACCGGAGTATCCTGGCGCTGGTGCCCAGGTCCCGCGCGGCTGCGGAAGCGTTTCCATAGGTACGCTTGAACGCATCCACTATGATGTCCTTTTCATATAGCGCAACTCTTTCCGATAGCGAGCCCGTTCCGGCAGTCTCTGAGAAATCGGACGTTTGGAGTGTCGGTGGGAGGTGATGGCCGTGGATCACCCCGTCGTTGCTCAGCAGTACCGCCCTCTCGATACAGTTCTCCAGTTCTCGCACGTTTCCGGGCCAGTGGTACATCACCATCATGTTAATCGCGGGCGTGCTGATGCGGCGAACGTCCTTGGCCATCCGCTTGGAGTAACGCTCCACAAAGTGATCGGCCAGCAGGAGTATATCGTCCTTCCTCTCGCGCAGCGGAGGCAGCAATATCGGGAACACGTTGATCCTGTAATAGAGGTCCTGTCTGAAGTCCCCGCCCGCAACGGCCTCCTCAAGGTCTCTATTGGTCGCACAGATGACACGAACGTTCGATTTGCGCGTCTGGTTGCTTCCTACGCGCTCGAACTGACGGTCTTGAAGGGCGCGCAGCAACTTGACCTGGGTGGCTGGGGAAAAATCGCCTATCTCGTCCAGGAACAGCGTCCCGCCGTCGGCTTCTTCGATCCTGCCCTTCCTGGTCTGTATCGCGCCGGTGAAGGCGCCCTTCTCATGGCCGAACAGTTCGCTCTCAAGAAGACCTTCGCTCAAGGCAGCGCAGTTGACCTTGATAAACGCGCCTCCCGCTCGCGGGCTTGCGTAATGTATGGCGTGAGCGACCAGTTCCTTTCCCGTGCCCGATTCGCCGCGGATAAGCACTGTCGTATCGCTTGAGGCAACTTGGTGGATCGACTGGTATACCTCGCGCATGGCGCCGGAGTTGCCTATTATGTTCTCAGGTCTGAACTTCTCGGTTAGTTCATTCCGCAGGCGCGTGTTCTCGGCCTCCAGGAGATGCTTCTCGGCAGCCAATTCGCGACGCTTGGCAACGTCGTTGGCGATCATGCTTGCGACGATGGTGAGTACGCGAAGAATCTCGTCAAGCGAAACGCCTTTGTCGAAAGCCAGGTCCACGGAGATGGTGCCAGCCACTTCGCTGCCGATAAGGATCGGAGCGCAGAGGAAACTTATCTCCTCGTCCGATTTGCCTTTCCTTCGGTGAAGCCTGTCGAGAAACGCGGGTTCTTCGGAGATCTTGGGAACGATCATGGCCTTTCCGCTGGCAAGGACGCGCCCGGTGATGCCTTCACCTCGTCGGAAGCGCACCGATTCCCGCTGCCTTCGCGGCAGGTCGTCAGCAGCCTCGATCAGCAGTTCCTGATCTCCGGGCGCCAGCAACGTCACCGTTCCACGTGACATGTCCAGTTGCTCCCGGAGCACATCAAGCGTCTCTGCCAGAGCCTGCTTCTGGAGGGAATCGGAGGCCAGTATTCTGCTGATGGTGTAAAGGGCCTCGAGTTCCCGAGCGTGCCTAAGCGCCTCGGTGGGTCCGGGAGTGCTGTCATTCGCCATGGTTTCTGCTCCAGCGGCGGACCGGTTACTAGTTGCAGTATCGTGACTATATTGTAGCTCAGCTAGCCATATGTAACAAATATGTTATCTAGGGATGTGGGCCATGCGATCATATTGGCCGCATTGGGCGTGTTCATACTCTGGTTCGGATGGTTTGGTTTCAATCCAGGATCCACAATGTCCGTAGGCGACGGAAGCCTGATCGGTTTGGCAATAACGGCCTGCTGTACGGTGGGCATTGGCCCAAGTGGGCGTGCAGGCCCTCTGGCGACGGCTGTTGTGGGCTGTCGGTCACCAACGCGCTCGGTTGTGGCCGGCAGAAGGGCTACCATGAGACATACAGGGGGGTGGATGTCGAGGTCAACCTGCTGAAAAAGATCCGCCTCGAGATCGCGGTCAACGAGGCGTTCGTCCAGCCGACAATAGATGCCATCGTCAAGGCAGCGCGAACCGGTCAAATCGGAGACGGGAAGATCTTTGTAGCTCCCCTCGAAAGATGCATTCGGATTCGGACCGGTGAGGAGGGCAAAAGCGCCATAGGATGATTTGTGGCAACGGTTGGTTGAAGGCCGAAAACGTCACCCGTGGGTGCTATGGCTACAAGAATGTAGTAAATAGCCGCCGACACTTACAATAATGTCTCGACCTGCGCTGTTCCCGTTTTATCTTGGTTCGCTTAAGACTTGTCATAACAGATACTTATCGTTTCGGGCACTATTGGCACAGGAAGTGCTCTTCTAGAATGTGCCGCGTGGGCACTCGACTTGTGGCGTTCGCGTATCGGGAACTTGCCGAGTTACACAGGAGCAACTGAAGATGACTGCCAAAGAGTTCTTTGAATTCGCCAGGGCCAACGGTGCCGAGATGATGGACCTGAAGTTCGTCGATATGCTCGGAACCTGGCAGCACTGCTCGTATCCGATCGAGACGTTGGATGACGGCATATTCACTGAAGGACTTGGCTTTGACGGCTCTTCGATCAGAGGTTGGCAGGAGATCCACAAGTCCGACATGATGGCCGTCTGCGACCCGGACACCGCAGCTCTGGATCCTTTCTTCGACCGACCGACCGTCAGCGTTATCGCCAATATCGTCGATCCGGAGACCAGGGAAGACTACGGCAAGTGCCCGCGACATGCTGCAAGAAGGGCGGCAGCTTACCTTAGAGAGAAAGGCATAGCCGATATCTGCTATATCGGACCCGAGCCGGAGTTCTTCATCTTCGACGAGGTCCGCTACGAGCAGAACCAACATACCGGCTACTACAGCATAGATTCCGTCGAGGGCGCCTGGAACACCGCGCGTTTTGAAGAGCCGAACCTTGGTTACAAGCCTTCCTTCAAAGGCGGATATTTCCCGGTGAGCCCGACTGACACCTACCACGACCTTCGCGGCGAGATGGTCTATGAACTCATGAAGCTGGGCGTCAAGATCGAGGCTCACCATCACGAGGTCGCCACGGCTGGCCAAGCCGAGATCGATATGAAGTTCGACGAACTCGCCAAGATGTGCGACCAGTTCATGTGGTACAAGTACGTCATCAAGAATATCGCCAGACGTCACGGCAAGACCGTTACGTTCATGCCCAAGCCGGTCTTCGAGGACAACGGCAGCGGAATGCACACTCACCTGTCGCTTTGGAAGGACGGTGAGCCCCTTTTTGCCGGTGAGGAATATGCCGGGCTCTCCGAGATGGCCATGTTCGCCGTGGGCGGGCTGCTCAAGCACGCCGCGGCGCTGCTGGCGTTCGCCGCTCCGACGACCAACAGCTATCGCCGGCTCGTGCCCGGCTTCGAGGCGCCGGTCAACCTCGTCATGTCCGCGCGGAACCGCTCGGCGGCAATTCGCATTCCGATGTACTCGGCCAGTCCCAAGGCTAAGCGAGTGGAATTCAGATGCCCCGACTCCACGGCTAACGGTTACCTCGCCTGGTCTGCCATGTTGATGGCGATGATAGACGGAATCGAAAACAAGGTGGACCCGGGCGCTCCGCTGGACAAGAACATCTACGAGTTGGGCGCTGAGGAATTGAACGCGCTGCCGAAGGTTCCCGCGACGCTTGCCGAGTCAATAGACGCGTTGGAGTCGGACCACGCATTTCTAGTCGCCGGCGGGGTGTTCACGGATGACTTGATCCGTTCTTGGATTGACTGGAAGCGAAGCGAGGAGATCGGTCCGATGGCACTCAGGCCGCACCCGCACGAGTTTAATCTGTACTATGACAGTTAGGCAACCGGTCCGGACCGGACCCTTGGCGCGCTGGCCCGGACGACGATGGGCTTGGGTCCGCAGCGATAAGGCTAACTAATGGCCGATATAACTACAATTAGGTCTGCTTAATAAGCTGATAACATATACTTGGGGTGTGGAATACGTCCCCGCTGATTGCATTCCATTGATTGGCCCTTGAGGGCAAGATGGACAAAGCTTCCCGCATCCCGGCAGATCGAGGCCTCTATGAGGCCAGGCGCGAACACGATTCGTGCGGTATCGGCGCCGTTGCGAACATAAACGGCGTCGCCAGCCATGACATTCTGAAGCTGGCCAATCGCATCCTGCTAAATCTCCAGCACCGCGGCGCCGCCGGCAGCGACGAATCCACAGGCGACGGCGCGGGCATGCTACTGCGAATACCCCATGTATTTTTTTCGGCCGAGGCGTCCGGAGCGGGGATGGCCCTGGGCCCGGAGGGGGCCTACGGAGTCGCGATGGTCTTCGAACCCCCCGACGAAACCATTCGCGCCAGGGGTGAGCAACTGCTTGCAAAGGCAGCCGCTCACTATGGCATTCAGCTTCTCGGATGGCGAGAAGTGCCCCGCGACAACTCCGTTCTCGGGGAATTGGCCAGAGCTTCCGAGCCAAGTATCAGGCAAGCGTTTCTGGACGGTTGCGGCCTGACCGGGGATGAACTGGAGCGCCGCCTTTACATGGCGCGCAAACGCGCGGAGTCGCAGCTCAGGCGCCAACTCGGCGCCGATGCGGATGAGTTCTACGTTGCCTCCATGTCTTGCCGGACCGTCTGCTACAAGGGCATGTTCCTTGCCCCCCAACTGTTCGGGTACTACCCGGACCTTGCCGATCCTCGGATGGTCTCTTCCCTGGCTCTAGTACATCAGCGCTACAGCACTAACACCTTCCCAAGTTGGCGCCTTGCTCAACCGCTGCGGTTCGTCGCGCACAATGGAGAGATCAACTCCATCAGCGGAAACGCCGGCCGCATGCGAGCACGCCAGTCACGGCTGGAGAGCCCATTGCTTGGCGAGGACCTAAGCGATCTGCTGCCCGTCATCACGCCCGGCGCCAGCGACAGCGCACAATTCGACAACGTGTTGGAACTGCTTGTCATGGGCGGACGGACGCTTCCGCACGCGGTAATGATGATGATCCCGGAGGCGTTTGGACCCAGCTATCACATCAGTACGGACAAGCGCGCCTTCTATGAATACCACGCAGCCATCATGGAACCGTGGGACGGGCCTGCGGCCATGGTCTTCACCGACGGCAGGTTGATCGGGGGGACGCTCGATCGCAACGGTTTGCGACCGGCCCGCTACCTTGTGACCACCGACGGAATGGTGGTGCTGGCCAGCGAGGCCGGGGTTATCGATCTTCCCCCGGAGCGAGTCAGACAAAAGGGGCGCCTTCAGCCCGGCAAGATGTTTCTGGTGGACACTTCCGAAGGCAGGGCCCTTCTCGATAACGAGGTAAAGGCCCAGGTTGCCCGGAGCAGGCCATACAGGCGGTGGCTGGCGCAGAATCGCATCGAACTGCAGGGGCTGTTCGCCCCCGCTCAGGCCAAGACGCCCGACAAAGGGCATCTCCTGAGGCAGATGCAGGCGTTCGGCTACACGAAAGAACATTTGGAGAGGCTGCTCATACCGATGGCTGTCAACAGCCAGGAACCGGTCGGCTCGATGGGAAACGACGAGCCTCTGGCGGTCCTTTCCGACAGGCCGAAACTGCTGTTCGAGTACTTCAAGCAAGTCTTCGCGCAGGTGACCAGCCCTCCAATAGACCCCTTGAGGGAAGGCCTGGTCATGTCGCTGATGAGCTTCGTCGGCAAGAGGCGAAACCTCCTTGCCGAGACGCCCGCCCATTGCAGGCAACTGAAGCTTCCTCACCCCGTGCTCGCCAGCGAAGACGTCGAGCGGCTTCGCTTGGCAAGAAGAGAAGACTACAAAGTTGCATCTATCGATGCTGTCTTCGACGCCAGGGGCGACGATCCGGAACGGGCGCTTCGGGAGGGGGTTGACCGCCTTGTTGACAGGTCTCGCCAGGCCATAAGGCAAGGCGCGTCGTTGTTGATAATCTCTGATCGGCAGGTTTCATCGGAAAGCGCGCCCATACCCAGCCTCTTGGCGACCGCGGCGGTGCACAACGCACTGCTGCGTGACGGGCAGCGCGGTGAAGCCGGGCTGCTGATAGAGACGGGCGAAGCCAGAGAGGTAATGCACTTCTGCCTGTTGTGCGGGTACGGGGCGAATGCGATCAGCCCCTACCTGGCGATGGACGTGTTGAGCTTCCTTCACGGCGACGGGCAGATACCACAAGAAATCTCCCCCGCACAGGTGATCGACAATTACATAACCGCCATCAAGAAGGGCCTCTTGAAAACCATGTCCAAGATGGGCATTTCCACGCTTCGCAGCTACCGTTCAGCGCACCTGTTTGAGGCGATCGGCTTGTGCAGGGAAGTTGTGGACGGGTACTTCACCGGGACTTCTTCCAGAATCCAGGGAGCGGGCCTGTCAACCATAGCCGCAGAGGTGATCGACAGGCATGGCCATGCATGGGACCGTCCGCATGATCGGAATCAGTGGATAGACTTCGGAGGGCAGTACAGCTATCGGCTCGACGGTGAGAACCATCTATGGAACCCGCAGACGGTCTGTCTGCTTCAGCAGGCTGCCCGATCGGAAGACCAACAGGCCTACGACGAATTCGCCAGGAACGTCAACGATCAGTCCCGCAAGCTTTACACCCTTCGCGGACTTTTTGATTTTGTCGGCGGCCACCCAATCTCGATCGACCAGGTCGAGCCTGCCTGGCAGATCGTTAAGCGATTCTACACGGGGGCGATGTCTCACGGCTCGATCAGCAAAGAAGCGCACGAGACGCTTGCCGCGGCAATGAACCGTCTCGGGGCGGCAAGCAACACCGGGGAAGGAGGCGAAGACCCGCGCCGCTACAGACCGCAAAGCAACGGTGACTCTCTCAACTGCGCCATCAAACAGGTCGCTAGCGGAAGATTCGGAGTGACCATCGAGTATCTGGCCAACAGCAGGATGCTCCAGATCAAGATGGCGCAAGGCGCCAAGCCGGGAGAAGGAGGCCAACTTCCCGGCCATAAGGTGACCGAAGAGATAGCCAGGCTGCGCCATTGCAGCCCTGGCGTGTCGCTGATATCCCCTCCGCCGCATCACGATATCTACTCGATCGAGGACCTCGCCCAGCTCATCTACGACCTGAAATGCGCCAACCCGGGCGTGATGGTGTCGGTCAAGCTGGTCGCTGAGGTCGGGGTCGGAACGATCGCCGCCGGTGTGGCAAAAGGCAATGCCGATGAGGTGCTGATTTCCGGCCACGATGGAGGAACCGGCGCCAGCCCCCTGTCATCGATCAAGCATGCGGGAATCCCCTGGGAACTTGGCCTGGCTGAAACTCAGCAGACGCTCGTAATGAACGGTCTTCGAGACAGGATTCTCGTCCAGGTTGACGGACAGATAAAGACCGGCAGAGATGTTGTGGTGGGGGCGCTTCTGGGGGCGGAGAGGTTCGGCTTCGGCACTGCCGCGCTGGTGACTCTCGGGTGCGTTCTTGTGCGCAAGTGTCACCACGGAACATGCCCGGTGGGGATCGCCACTCAGAACCCAGAACTGCGCAAACGATTTGTCGGAAGGCCCGAACACCTCTGCCGCTACATGATGTTCGTCGCCGAGGAGGTCCGGCGGATCATGGCGGCCCTCGGCTTCGCTAAATTCGACGACATGGTCGGCAGGAGCGATCGCCTTCAAGTAAGAGACGCTGTTGAGCACTGGAAGGCAAAGGGGGTGGATTTGAGCGCCGTCTTCTCCAAACCTGACAGCGACGAAGGAAAGAAAGCCATTCGTTGCGTAACGGGCCAGGCCGCCAGGCATCAGGACCACCTTGACTGGCAGATAATGGAGGCGGTCGCCCCTGCGATCGAGAACGGCAGGCGAATGCGAATCGAGTTGCCGATACGCAATGTCCACCGGGCAGTGGGAACGATCCTGAGCAACCGGATCGTGCAGGCCCATGGTCCTGGCGGCCTGGGCGAAGGCGCGCTGGAGATTGCCTTCACAGGCACTGCCGGACAAAGCTTCGGTGCGTTCCTGTGTCCCGGTGTTACGCTCAGACTGGTCGGGGATGCCAATGACTATCTCGGAAAGGGGCTGTCCGGCGGGCGAATTGTCGTACAGACACCTTCCGGCTCGCCCTTCGCCGCGCACGAGAACATCATCGCCGGAAACACGCTCCTGTACGGCGCGACCGGGGGCGAGGCATTTGTCAACGGTGTTGCCGGAGAGCGCTTCGCCGTGCGCAACAGCGGCGCGATGGCCGTCGTGGAGGGAGTTGGCGACCACGGCTGCGAGTACATGACCGGCGGCGCCGTGGTCGTCATCGGCCAGACCGGAAGGAACTTCGCTGCCGGAATGAGCGGGGGAATATCCTATGTACTGGACGAACACCAATTGTTCGACACCTTGTGCAATCTCGACATGGTCGATCTTGAGAACGTTCATCAGGCCGATGATGTTGACTTCCTCCACAGGATGATAGCCGCCCACGTGCGATGGACTGGAAGCTCTCAAGCGGAGCGGATCCTTCAGCGCTGGCGGGACATGGTGGGTCGGTTCGTGAAGGTCATGCCGATTGACTACCGCCGCGTACTGGAGCGCATGCGCGACAACGAGTTCCGCCTGACGGACTACGCCCCGGCCACCGAGGAGGTCTTCAGTGGCTAATCCTTCGGGATTCATCGACTACGCCCGCCAAGAGGTCGGCCACCGTCCGGTCGCGGAGAGGATACGCGACCACGGACAAGTGGACACGCCACTCGAACGTTCCGCGCTCGTCAAGCAGGCGGCCAGGTGCATGGACTGCGGAATACCCTACTGTCACGGGGTAGGCTGTCCCCTGGCCAACAGAATCCCGGAGTTTAACGACCTCGTTTACCGGGACAGGTGGCGAGATGCCTGCGAAGTCCTCCACAGTACCAACAACTTTCCCGAGCTCACCGGAAGGATATGCCCCGCCCCTTGCGAGGCGAGCTGTACGCTGAGCATCAATGACGACCCGGTCCTCATCGAACACATAGAGTTACAGATCGCCGAGCGAGGGTTCGAAGAAGGCTGGATCGTGCCTCAACCTGCCGTCGCTCGAACAGGAAGGAAGGTCGCGATTGTCGGGTCCGGTCCGGCCGGGCTGGCCGCTGCGCAACAGTTGGCTCGGTGCGGACATGATGTGGTCGTGTTCGAGAAGGACTCCAGAATCGGCGGGCTGCTCAGGTACGGCATTCCTGACTTCAAGTTGCCCAAGTGCGTCCTGGACCGCCGACTCGCCCAGATGGTCCGAGAAGGCGTTGAGTTCCAGATCGACGTCCATATCGGAAGCGACATATCCGCCAAGTACCTGACCAGACGCTTCGACGCGATATGCCTGGCGATCGGCGCCGGGCAGCCGCGCGATCTGCCCGTGCCGGGGCGAGGCTTGGACAACGTCCACTTCGCCATGGATTTCCTCTGCCGGCAAAACCGCATCAACTCTGGAGAGGTCTCTTCCGGTGAGGATCGGATTTCAGCGACGGACAAGGTGGTGGTGGTAATCGGCGGGGGAGACACAGGAAGCGACTGTGTGGGAACTGCCGTCAGGCAATGCGCTGCGGAGGTCCACCAGTTAGAGCTACTTCCCGAGCCGCCGGAAGGCGCCAATCCGCAGACTCCCTGGCCCCAGTGGCCAAGGATATTGCGGACATCCAGTTCGCACGAGGAAGGATGCAAAAGACGATGGTCCGTGATGACGACCAGGCTCATCGGAACGGGTCCGAGAGTAAGCGAACTTCACGCGACGGAGGTCAGATGGAATCTGGAATCGGACGGCCCGCAGATGCAGCAGATCCCGGGCAGCGAATTTGCCATGAAGGCGGACATGGTGATTCTGGCGATGGGTTTTGAGCACGTTGTTCACACCGGGATTGTCGATCAGTTCGGCCTGGCCATTGATGAAAGGGGAAACATCGACGTGGATGCCGACTGGCAGAGCTCACGCGAAGGCGTTTTCGCCGCCGGGGATTCCGCTACGGGAGCCTCCTTGGTTGTTCGAGCGATTGATTCCGGTCGGCGTGTAGCGGAGTCCATCGACCGATGGCTGGACTGATCCACCCCTTAACAGCTCAGCCGCCGGCCCGCTGGATGTGACAGACCGCCTTCTGTGCAAACATGTCCGCAACCATCTCGATACTCGAGGCGCCGTCGAGGTCGGCAGAATCTATCACGCGAACTGTACGCTGCCATTTCTCCGATCCGCAGACCAGTTCAGTCAGCTTGCTCGGGGCGGATTCGAGTAATTCCGCGTTCACAAAGTTGCCTTTCCTGTCCGGGAAAACGGCCAGGTAGAGTATGTCCATCTCCACCATCTCGCTGAACAGGTGGGTCCCCAAAGACACGTCGGGGACAAGCCCTTCTCTCATGACCACTATTTCGCAAAGGGTTGATATCCGATCGATCTCGGAAAAGCGGATTGGCACGCCCAACTGCGGAGAGGAGGTCCCCCATCGTCCCGGACCCAGAAGCATTATCTGCCGGTCCGCGCTGTTCTGGCTGTGGATGATCTCGCCTATCAGTCGTGCAACGCCGTATCGCTCGGAAACCGGCAATTCGCTGTAGGCGGAGGGAACGACGTATATGATCCGGCCGATCGTCTCTTGGCGGCTTCTGCCTATGACCGGGCCTGTCACATTCAGCACGAGGTCGTGAGGATCGACATCTCCAGGAACCTCGACATCCGGGGCGCCGCCTTTGCACTGGAACGGCCTGCACTGGACCAGGTTCAGCCGGTACTGGTGCTCGTTGACGAAGTTGCCGGTAAACTCGATATCCACTGGGTACTTGTAGGCAGCTTGAAGTGCATCGAGCATCCCGCGCATATCGGAGACAATCAGCGTATCTTTCAGCAACTTGCCAAAGGTGAGCACGTACGGAAAGACGTCGGGCAAAGCCAGTTCCTGTGCTCTGGCTGCAAGGTCCTGGTCGTACGACGCGAACATTTCCAGCGGAACGGAGGCGCTTGTCCGAGCTACTTCCGAGAATTTCCTGCTTACAAAACGGTTGGCCTGAAGGTCGAGGACATCGACGCTTTTTTGAGAGTATTGCCTGGCGTCATCGGCGCTTGATTGAGGTCTTCGAGCAGGCGCGTTGAGCGCGACTACGCGAGTATAGTCGTCGTCATGGTGCTCCACTGCACGGGTGCCAAGCCCGAACACCAGCCTGACCACTCCAGCAGAGGGATCTATGTCCTTGCTCCAGACGTACGGGTTGTATGACAGGCCGACGCCCGCGAAGTGCGGGTAGAACATGTCCCCGCCGATCGCTCCGGAGACCCTTTGGACCAGAATCGCCATCTGTTCATCCTGGGCGAGCAGACCTCGTTGGGAGCGGTAGGTCAATGCCGCCTCGCTCATCGTGCTGGCATAGATCTCGCGCACGGCGGACAGCAGCTCGGATAGGCGCTTCTGTTTGGGGCCCTGGTTCACGCAGAAGATGCTTTCGTATTTTCCGGCGAAGGCGTTTCCGAAGTTATCTTCCAACAGGCTGCTCGATCGGGCGATGATTGGCGACTGGCCGAAGTAGTCCAGCATGTCGGCGAACTGGCCCTTGATATACTCGGGAAAGTCGCCGGACATGATCCGCTCACGCGCTTCTTCGGCGCCCTCCAGAAAAGCGTCCGGGTCGCGCTGTTTCTGCCTGACCCACCAGACATCGTTGCGGACCAGGAATGTGTAGAACACATCCGATCCCACGTAGAAGGAATCGTGAGGCTCCAGGATCTCGGCCCACCTTCGGTCGGATTGCTCGAGGATCGCTCTGGAAAGAAGCATCCCAACCGACTTGCCACCAATCAGCCCGGTTCCGATGATCCGTCTGCCGATCTCAAGGATGTCGGAAAGCGTAAGGTACTTGCCCGCAAGGTCGCCCATGCGCTTGTGCCTGGATATTGCCATGCGAAGGAGTCGGTCGAAGTACTCGTCGATCTTCTCCGGCGGGGTCTCGCCTCGCCTGATGGCTGCGAGTGTTTCCTCTGCCTGAAGGAAAGTCCGGTTCCATACGTCCTGTCGGTAGCTTGGGGATTCCAGCCCCTGCCAGGGAACGGAGCGCAGGATCTCGGAGACCGTCGCACTTTGCGTGACCGGTGAGAACTCATCGTCGCGCCATGCATGCAGCATGTGCATCGTCGGCGAGTAGCGGTCTTCGACCTTTATGGGGTGCACATAGTAGATGCCCTTGCGGTGCAAGACATCCAGAAGCACCTGCGTAGTCTCCGCGATCGGAGAGGTGGCGTAGAAGGAATGGTAGTTTCGCAGCAGCGGGAAGCAGGCGATGGCTTTGACCTGGTAGAGGTAGGGGCAGGTCAGCATGAAGAAATTTCCGAGCATCTGATCGCTGTACCAGTCCGTCGCCAAGGCCGAGAGACAGTCGAACAAGTAGTACCCGCCCGCCCCCACAGACTTTATCGTCTTATGTATCTCAGTGACGAACTGCTCGAAACCCGCCTCGGGATCAAGACGCACCACCTCGACGCCGTCGCCTTGGTCCGCAAGCGACCGGTGCCCGGCAAAGCGGAAGTATATGAACCTTTTCCCGCTGGCCAACGCGTGGCGAATGTATGGCCCGGCAAAGGGCAGGTAATCGTCGATACCGTCAACTTGCCAGACTATGTTGTCTCCGGGCATGAGCCCGTTGAGCAGGCAATCCAGACCCGGAAGACCCGTGCTTGGTTTGGTGTCAATGCCGGACATGCATCTCCCAAACATGTTTGACGATATGCCCGCCGCCGACGGTAACTGGCTTTAACAGCTCCAGCGCATTATAACACCGAAGTCAGCCCCCGCTCGAACGCAAGTATCCTTGTGCAATCGGCATCCGCCTTCCGCTGCCGAAGGCCCTCGCTGTTACCTTGAGCACCGGCGCCGCCTGTTGTCTTTTGTACTCGGCGGAATCGACCATACTCACCACCCGCCGGACCGTCTGTTCGTCCAGGCCGGCAGCGACAATCTGCCGGGTTGTCTGGTTGCCCTCGACGTATCTGCTCAGGATCGAGTCCAGAATGTCATACGGGGGCAACCTATCTTGGTCCAGCTGTCCGGGCTTGAGTTCCGCAGTAGGGGGTTTGTCGATGATAGCTCTGGGGATTCTATCCCAACCTGCCTCCCTGTTGAGTTGCTCTGCGAGGTCATAGACGCTTGTCTTGAGCAGGTCTCCGATGACAGCCAATCCGCCGCACATGTCTCCGTAGAGCGTGCAATACCCGGTTGAGAGCTCCGATTTGTTTCCGGTTGCCAGTGCAAGATGTCCGCCGGCGTTACTGACCGCCATGACTATGTTGCCCCGTATGCGAGCCTGGATGTTCTCCGCGGCGATCTCGCCGGAACTGCCCGTGAAGGTTCTTCCAAGACTGCTCTCGAAGGCGGCATGCATGGACTCGATCGGGACGACCTGACAATGGATTCTGAGATTCCCGGCCAGTTCCTGTGCGTCTTTCAGGCTTTCCGGGGAGCTGTACCTGCTTGGCATGGCGATAGCATGGACGTTTTCCGGCCCAATCGCGTCCGCGGCGATCGCGGCGACGATGGCCGAGTCTATCCCTCCGGACAGGCCTAGAACCACGCTGGTGAATCCGCACTTGGCGGCGTAGTCCCGCAGACCCAGCTTGAGGGCGGCACAGACGCGTTCCATAGGCTCTGCCAGAGGCTCCTGCCTCGAAGCCGTCGCGGCAGTATCGAGAATCAGCAAGTCCTCGGTGAAGCTCGCTGCTCTGGCCAGGAGCTTCCCTTCGGCAGAGACAAAACAGCTCGCTCCGTCGAAGACAAGCTCGTCATTCCCGCCCACCTGGTTGATATACGCGATCGCCGCTTGAGACTTCATCGCCTGTCTGGAAAACAGCTCCGCTTTTTTGTCCGCCTTGCCCATCTCGAACGGGCTGGCCGACATGTTTACGATGATATCCGCGCCTGCCCCAGCCAGCGCCTCAATCGGGTCCTGATCGTATAGCTTTCCGCCGAGTGCCTGGGTGTCCCAAAGGTCTTCACAGACGGCAAGGCCCACCTTATGCCCGGCTATCTTAACGCAGTCTTTCGTCTTACCTGGTTCGAAGTAGCGCGTCTCGTCGAACACGTCGTAAGATGGCAGCAGCGCCTTGACGTGAACGTGTTTCACAACCCCGTCTGCGAGCAGTGCGGCGGCGTTTTGCAGACGCAGACCAGAACCGGACGGGTTGGGCCTGACATATCCCACCAAGGCTGCAACGGATTTGCACTGACCGGCGAGCGATTCTGTCGCCCGCACGCTATCGAGAACAAATTGCTCCTTGCGCAAAAGGTCGCGGGGCGGATATCCGGTCACGGAAAGCTCTGAGAAGGCGACCAGGTCAACTCCGGCATCGGCTGAGGCCGATATCGCTTCTGATATCTTGCGGGAGTTGCCTTCAATGTCGCCGACTACAAAATTAAGCTGGGCCAGGGCAAGCTTCATGGCCGACTTCTTACTCCTACCAGGCGGGGATTTCACGAATAAACTCCTGGTTCCATCGCACTGTAAAGCATATTGCGTTGGGCTCAATGAGCCGTTGTGCTAGATTACGCTTCCGGTCCATGGCGATGGGATGGCGACATGCAAGACGCGAAACCATGTAAACTGGCTCTCGAAGACGGGCTCGTGTTCACGGGCAGGGCGTTCGGCGCAGCCGGAACAGCCGAGGGGGAGGTCGTGTTCAATACAAGCATGACCGGCTACCAGGAGGTGCTGACAGACCCCTCATACGCCGGCCAGATCGTTACGATGACCTACCCGCTGATAGGAAACTACGGTATCAACTGCGAGGACATCGAAAGCCGCGACCGCAAGATTCAGGTTCGTGGCTTCGTGATAAGGGAGCTTTCGCCGGTGGTCAGCAACTTCCGGTCAAGCCAGAGCTTGTCGGAATACCTTTGCGAGGCGCAGATCATGGGGATTGAGGCGGTTGACACGCGCGCTTTGACCAGGCACATCCGCGTTTCCGGAGCCATGAACGGGGCGATGTCCACGGAGATACTCGACGACGGGCAGCTCGTTGCCCGGGCGCGTGGGGCGCCTTCCATGGCCGGGCTTGACCTTGTTCCGCTGGTGGCGCCCGAGCAGGCCTACGATTGGCCTCACGGCTACGACAGCCCATTTGCCCAGGGCCACCGCGAGCACGGAAAGAGGGTTTTCTCCGTGGTCGCGATCGACTGCGGCGCGAAGATGAATATCCTCCGCAATCTCGTCGAGTGCGGATGCAAGGTGCGGGTCGTTCCGGCGACTGCTCCTGCTGAAGAGATTCTCGCAGGCAAACCCGACGGTGTGTTTGTTTCCAACGGACCCGGAGACCCCCAGGCCGTTACTTACATGATCGAAACGCTCAGGCAACTTGTCGGGAAAGTGCCCATATTCGGGATATGTCTCGGCCACCAGTTGCTGGGCCTGGCGCTGGGCGGGAAGACATTCAAGCTGAAATTCGGACACCGAGGCGCGAATCAGCCGGTGCGGAACCAGGCGACCGGAAAGGTGGAGATTACTTCGCAGAATCACGGTTTCGCCATAGATGCCGATTCGCTTGCGCCAACCGGAGCGGTTGTAACTCACATCAACCTGAACGACCAGACTGTCGAGGGGTTCTCGCACACGGGCGAACCGGTCTTCAGTGTCCAGTACCACCCCGAAGCCAGCCCCGGACCTCACGACGCGACGTATTTGTTCGATTGCTTCAGGGACATGATGGCCTCGGGTGCGGCGCCGACGGCGGAGCAGATGCACCAAGCCCAGGAAAAGCTCGCCAAGGCAGCCCGCTTGCCTGTTGAGCCCTAGTTGGCGGTCGCTGCGGGGAAGTACTCTTGAAGAGGCCTGACCGACCAGGCGTCGGAAGGCTTTTGGCCACCGCCTGCGCGAATCGCGGCGATTGCGTCGGTCGCTGCTCGAGCCGCGGTCATCGTGGTGATGAGGGGGACCTGATGAATCGTTGCCAGCGCGCGGATTTTCCCCTCGTCGGTTGCGGGCCCGTGCTGGGTAGGGGTGTTGATCAACAGGTCGATCTCACCGTTGGTGATGAGGTCGCCTATATTGGGCCTGCCTTCGGCAAGTTTGGACAGCTTCTCGGCGCGAACGCCGGCCTCGGAGAGGCTCCGATGAGTTCCGTTGGTTGCCACCAGTTCGAAGCCCATTGCGGCGAGCCTCTGCGCCAGTGGCACCGCCTGCGGCTTGTCCGCATCCCGGACAGACAAGAACACTTTTCCCGAAGTCGGCAAAGGCAAACCTGCCGCCATCTGGCTCTTGGCGAAGGCCTGCCCGAAGCTCATGTCCACCCCCATTACCTCCCCGGTGCTTCGCATCTCCGGGCCAAGTATCACGTCAACTCCGGGGAACTTGGTGAACGGGAATACGCTCTCCTTTACCGAGGTCTGCCTGGGCCTTCCCGCTTCCGTGACGGCCAGTTCGTCCAGGCTAAGCCCGGCCATGACCTTGGCAGCGATCTTGGCCCAGCCCTTCCCCGTTGCCTTGGAAACGAACGGAACCGTCCGCGACGCGCGAGGATTGACCTCCAGCACATAGACCTCCCCGTCGCGCACAGCCATCTGGATGTTCATCAGGCCGCGGACCTCTAACCGTTTGGCAAGCAGCTTCGCCTGCCTGGATATCTCCGCGACGATCCCTTCCGAAAGCGAGAACGGTGGAAGCGCGCAAGCGGAGTCACCGGAGTGTATTCCCGCTTCCTCGATATGTTCCATCACCCCGCAGATCACCGCGCGCGGATTGGACGGCCTCTTGCCGTCAGGCTTGAGCCCGAAGTCGGCAATGCAGTCAACATCAACTTCCGTCGCACCGGCGAGGAACTTGTCTATCAGGATCGGATGGTCCCTTCCGACCGTCGAGGCATCCACTGCCCTGGCCATGTAGATATCGAGTTGCTGCTGGTCGGAGACTATTTCCATCGCCCTCCCGCCGAGGACGTAGCTGGGACGGACCAGGACGGGATAGCCGATCCTGGCGGCAACTTCGCGCGCCTGCTCGATTGTAAAGGCAGTCCCGCTCGGAGGGCTCTTGAGCTTAAGCTCGGACAGTATCTCGGCGAACCTTTCCCTGTCCTCGGCAAGGTCGATGGATTCCGGGCTTGTTCCGATAATGGGCACGCCCGCCTGTTCAAGCCCGCGGGCCAGGTTCAAGGGCGTCTGCCCGCCTAAGTGCACGATGACACCATGCAGCAAACCGCCCTTGACGCCTAGAGGCTTACCGTTGAGCCTCTCGCAGATGTTCAGGACGTCTTCCAGCGTGAGCGGCTCGAAGAACAGCATGTCCGACGTGTCATAGTCCGTGGAAACGGTCTCGGGGTTGGAGTTGACCATCACGGACTCGTAACCTAATTCTCTGGCTGCGAACGCGGCATGGACGCAGCAGTAGTCGAACTCGATTCCCTGGCCGATGCGGTTGGGTCCGCCGCCCAGGATCACTATCTTCTTCTTGGCGGAGACGCGGACCTCGTCTGTGCGCTCCCGGACCCCGGCGGGTCCGTCCAACGAATGGATCGGAGTCTCGTAGGTCGAGTAGTAGTAAGGCGTGTAGGCTTCGAACTCCGCGGCGCAGGTGTCCACGAGTTTATAGACCGGTTCTATCGCGAGCTTCTTGCGTCGCGATCGCACTGCAGCGGGATCGGCACGCCACAGAGTCGCCAGTTGTATGTCCGAGTAGCCCCACTGCTTGGCTTTTAGGATCAATTCCGGCGAGGCCTTCTTCAGGCTGGGAACTCGCGCCAAATCAGATTCGAAGTCCACAAGTTGTTTGAGCTGGGTAAGGAACCACCGGTCGATCTTTGTCAGTTTGAGCACCTCATCCACGGTCCAGCCCATTTTGAAGGCGTATCGGACGTAGTACAGCCGCCCTTGGCTGGGAATCGACAGCTTGCGATTCAGGCGGGCCTGGTCAATGGGATATGTGGTATCTTCCTGCGACGCCGTTGCGGCTCCGGCTTGTTCGCCACGGACAGACTGCAGCCACTTGTCGTTGCCGTCCAGACCGAGCCCGTAGCGCTTGACCTCCATCGAGCGGATGCCCTTTTGAAGCGACTCCTTGAAGATCCTTCCGATGCTCATCGCCTCCCCGACGGACTTCATCTGCGTGGTCAGCGTCTCATCGGCCTCGGGAAACTTCTCAAACGTCCAGCGTGGGATCTTGGTTACGCAGTAGTCGATTGTCGGCTCGAAGCAGGCGGGGGTTTTGCGGGTGATATCGTTTGGAATTTCGTCGAGCGTATATCCGACGGCGAGCTTGGCTGCGATCTTGGCTATGGGGAAGCCCGTTGCCTTGCTGGCCAGAGCGGAGGACCTGCTGACGCGCGGATTCATTTCCACGACGATCATCCTGCCGGTATCGGGATCGACCGCGAACTGTATGTTGCTTCCCCCGGTTTCCACTCCGATCGCGCGGATGATCGCAAGGGACGCGTCTCGCATCAACTGATATTCCTTGTCCGTCAGGGTCTGTGCGGGGGCGACCGTTATCGAGTCTCCGGTATGGATTCCCATCGGGTCGAAGTTCTCGATAGAGCAGACGATGACGACGTTGTCCGCCTTGTCGCGCATCACTTCCAGCTCGTATTCCTTCCATCCGAGCACCGATTCCTCTATCAGGATCTCGGTTACGGGGGAGTACTCCAGGCCGCGTGCGGCGATAACCTCGAACTCCTCGATATTGAACGCGAAGCCTCCGCCCGTTCCCCCTAACGTGTATGCGGGTCTGATGCAGCAAGGCAGACCTACCTGCTCCAGGATCGTCCGGGCGTCTTCCATGCTGTGGGCAATTCCGCTCTTTGGCACGTCCAGGCCGATCTTCAGGCAGATGTCCTTGAACGCGGTTCTGTCCTCGGCGCGGTGGATTACCTCTCGCGTTGCGCCGATCATCTCCACCCCGTATTTGGTCAGAACGCCGCGGTCATAGACAGCCGCAGCCGTGTTGAGCCCGGTTTGCCCTCCCAGTGTCGCAAGTAAAGCGTCAGGGCGCTCCGCGGCTATGATCTTTTCCACCGCCTCCGGGGTTATCGGCTCGATGTACGTCCGATCGGAGAATTCCGGATCTGTCATGATTGTAGCCGGGTTCGAGTTGATTAGTATGATCCGGTATCCCTCATCTCGAAGAGCCTTGCACGCCTGAGTGCCGGAGTAGTCGAACTCGCAGCCCTGACCGATAACAATCGGACCCGAACCCACGATCAAGATCTTCTTTATGTCATCCCTTCGCGGCATGGGCGTGGTTCCTGTCCGTTCAGTTTCCCTGCGGTAACTCCGGCTTTTGTGGGTCGAGCTTAAGGCATGTTACGCTTTGTTTGCCAGTTCGGTTTGCAGCGCTGCCTCGACCAGGCCGACAAACATCGGCTGGGGCCTGAGTGGCCTGCTGGTGAGTTCCGGATGGAACTGGGAGGCGATGAAGTAGGGGTGGATATCTTGCGGAAGTTCCAGAATCTGCATTATCGGCCTCTGTGGATGCCTTCCCGAGAAGACCATGCCCGCCTGCTCCAGTTGGTCTATGTATTTCGGATCGACCTCGAAGCGGTGCCGGAACCTCTGGCGGGCCATTTCCTTCCCGCCAAAGAGTTCCGATGCGAGCGTTCCCGGTTCGATCTGCACATCTTGTCCGCCCAGGCGCATGTTCCCCCCAAGTCCCTCAATCTTCTTTTGCTCGGGCAACATGCCTATAACGGGCGTCTTGCAGTCGGGGTCGATCTCGGTACTGTCCGCCTCCGCCAGTCCGCAAACGCCCCTGGCGTATTCCACTACGGCCATCTGGAAGCCGAGGCATATTCCCAGGTATGGCATTTTGCAGGTGCGCGCGTGACGGATGCACTCGATCTTGCCTGATGTGCCACGCACGCCGAAGCCTCCCGGAACGATTATCCCGTCAACATCCGCCAGCGCGTCCGCAACATTGTCTGCGGTGATGTCGGTCGTGTCTATCCACTTGACGTTGACCTTTGCGTTGTTGGCTACCCCGGCGTGTTCCAACGCCTTGAGTATGCTGGCATAGCTGTCGCGAAGCGAGGTGTATTTGCCCGTGATTCCTATGGTCACGTCGCGGTTATAGGCTCCGATCTTTCCGGCGAACTTCTGCCATTCGGCGCTGGCTCGGGCGTCGGCAGCGGAGTTGACCTTCCCGCCCAGATTCAGAAGTTGGACCACTTCGCTGTCCAATCCGCTCTCTCGCATCTGTTGTGGAAGCAGGTAGATGCTCTCCAGATCGTGCATCGAGAACACCCGGCGAATGGGGACATTACTATAGACGGAGATCTTCTGGCGCACCTTTTCGGTCACGGGCTGTCCGCAGCGGCAGGCGATCACGTTGGGATGGATGCCGTATGCCATCAGGCGTTTTATTCCCAGTTGAGCGGCTTTGGACTTCTGCTCTCCAAGCGACGGAGGGGAAAGCACGTAGGTAAGCGCCACGAACACCACCGATCCCTCACCTTCCTCGTAGCTGAGTTCCCTCAGCGCCTCGATATAGAAGGCATTCTCGATGTCGCCAACCGTCCCGCCGACCTCGATGAAGACGACGTCGGCAGCTTTGTTGACGGCGAGGGACCGCAGGCGGTGCTTCACTTCGCCGGTGACGTGGGGGATCATCTGGACGTCTCTACCGAGATATCCCCCGGCCCGTTCCCTGGACAATACGGCAGAGTATATCTGCCCGCTTGTGGCGAAGTTCTCGGCGGTCAGGTCCTGGTCGAGCATCCGCTCGTAGGTTCCCAGGTCCATGTCCGTCTCAGTGCCGTCGTCAAGGACGAATACCTCCCCATGCCTGAAGGGGTTAAGCGTACCCGAATCGATGTTGAGATAACCTTCCAACTTGATCGGGGATACAGTTAAGCCCTTGTCTTTAAGTAGCTTAGCCAGAGAAGAGGAGAATATCCCTTTTCCGAGGCCGCTCATGACGGTCCCAAAGACGGCTACGTAGCGTGTCGATCCGATCCGGTAGCGGTCGGGGAGGGGAGTGTAGAACTCTGTTTCATCGGTGCGATCTTTGACCGACCGCAGCAGATCCATGCCTTCGCTCATGGAACCTTACTATAGCTTCGCCTGCGAGCAGATACAACAGGGCCTCCGGCGCTTTGGCGAGAATAGACGCCAAAGGCGAGTTCCTTCCTGCGTAGTTACTGCTGAGGGGTCTCGGAAGTGCCGACAATACAATGAGACAGCGGCAGGGAGAACCAGCATGTGCGGCATAGTAGGTTACGTCGGTCGCAGCAATGCGGGCGAGGTGCTCATCGAAGGTCTTAAGCGCCTCGAGTATCGGGGGTATGATTCTGCGGGCGTTTGTGTCCAGGTTGACGGCAGAATAGTCGTCGAGAAGAGCCCGGGCAGGATCTCGGCCTTGGAACAGCAGGCGGCTGAGAACCCAGCACTCGCCAAAAGCAGCGTAGGCATCGCCCACACCAGGTGGGCGACCCACGGCAGGCCCAGTAAGGCCAATGCCCACCCTCACACGGACGATACGGAACGTATCGCCATTGTGCATAACGGCATCATCGAGAACTATGCTGCGCTGAAGCATTTTCTTGAGGGCAAGGGCCACAACTTCTCCAGCGAGACAGACTCGGAAGTGCTGGCGATGCTGATCGCCGAGCTTTACTACAACGACGGTGCGGACAGCCTGGAGCAGGCTGTTCTGGAAGCCCTGCGCGAAGTCAGCGGGACCTACGGGCTGGCAGTTCTGTGCGCGGACGAGCCGGGAAAGATCGTCGCCGCGAGGAAGGGCAGCCCGCTGATCATCGGGGTCGGAAAGGATGAATACCTGGTCGCGTCGGACGCGTCCGCCATCGTCGAACACACCGCGAACGTGGTGTATCTGAACGACAACGAACTCGCGGTGCTTACAGGTGACAGCATGCGAACGTTCACTCTGGACAACGTAGCAGTAACCAAGCAGGTCCAGCAGATCGAATGGTCGCTCGAGCAGATCGCACTGGACGGTTTCGAGCACTTCATGCTCAAGGAAATATTTGAGCAGCCCGAGGCGATTCGCACTTGTCTGTCCGGCCGGGTGGACCTTCGCGACAGGCGCGTGCAACTTGGGGGTCTCTCCGACGTGGCCAGGGACCTGGCCAAGATTCGCAAGATAGTGCTCGCCGGCTGCGGGACCGCTTGGCATGCGGGCCTGATAGGCGAGTATCTGTTCGAGGATCTCGCCAGAATACCGACAGAGGTCGAATACGCCAGCGAGTTCAGATACCGCAACCCGATCGTCGAGGAGGGAACCGCGCTTGTGGCCATAAGCCAGTCGGGAGAAACCGCCGATACATTGGCCGCTCTCCGCGAAGCCAAGGAAAAGGGCGCGCTGACGCTGGGGATAGTCAATGCTGTGGGATCGACCATTGCACGACAGACCGATGCCGGAGTGTATCTCCATGCCGGGCCGGAGATCGGGGTGGCTTCCACCAAGGCCTTCACCTGCCAACTGGTGGTTGAGACGTTGATCTCTCTGATGCTGGGAAGGCGGAGGCATATGTCCCAGCCGAACCTCAACCGATATCTGGACGCGCTGAGCGAGATACCCGAGAAGATCGAACGAGTCCTCGCCCAGTCAGACAGGGTGCGGGACATGGTGCAGCGGTACCTTGGCTTCGAGAACTGGCTGTTCCTTGGGCGAGGGTACAACTACCCGGTCGCCCTTGAGGGGGCTTTGAAACTGAAGGAGATAAGCTACATTCATGCCGAAGGGCTACCGGCCGCTGAGATGAAACATGGACCGATAGCCTTGATCCAAGAAGGAATGCCTGTGGTCTTCATAGCGCCGAGATGCCAGACCTACGACAAGATCGTCGGGAACATCGAGGAAGTTAAGGCTCGCAAGGGGCAAGTCATCGCCATCGCGACGGAGGGAGACGACAGCATCGCAAGGTACGTGGACCAAGTGATCTATGTGCCGGATTGCCTCGTTCCGCTTCAGCCTCTACTTACGGTCATTCCGCTGCAATTGCTGGCCTACCACGCGGCCGTCGCCAGAGGATGCAACGTCGATAAGCCCCGCAACCTCGCCAAGAGCGTCACTGTGGAATAGAGGCCATCCTCGGTGTGAGGATCGCCGGAGCGGACTTCTGCCTCTTGTATGTGTATCTTTTGGCCGGCGTGATGTAGTTGAATATCTGCTGCTCGCTTTCGGTTACGCTCGACACGGAGAAGGGGCCTCTCATCAGACGCTTTGTCCGTACATCCTGGAAGGTGAGAATTCTTCTTGGGTCCTTTTCGTCCGCCTTCGCTTCGCTCAGCATGGCTACGTTTACTAGTTGTCGCCCCTGCTTTACCGGCTGGACGAAGACCCGAATCTGCCTGAGCTGGCCGTTGGCGAGCGGGACGGCAAAGAGGCGCACAAGGTTGTAGATGATGCCTTCGTAATGAAGCTCTATTGACCCTCCGTCTATCGGCTCAAAGCTGATTACCGTTTCGCCCGTGTGCGGGTCAGACGGCAGGACGACGATTCTACCGGAACCGGTAAAGACCATGGCCGGCTGGGCTATCAGCACGTCCGCGAGGCGGACCTGCTTTCCGGGCAATACATTGATACTGATCGCCACGACCGGCTGGTCGTCCAGGCGGCGGAACTCCAGCTCCATGCTTTCCATCTTGTCCCATTGGCCCATGAATTGTTGAAGCACCTTCAGTCCCTTCGGCGCCCAGGACGAGGCCAACCTGATGATCTTGCTCATTTCTCCTTCGGTGGCGGCCGGCTGGGCTTGGTCGGCCTGGTCGAGCAGGAACCCGGCCAGCGACTTCTCCAGAATTTCCATGCGTTCCGCTTGGCGCATCATTTCCACCGCGCTTTGGCGCAGGCCTGACGGCATCTGCTTGCCAGCCAGGTCGAAACCCAAACGCAGCGCAATTTGCGCCAGGATGGTCCTGAGCCGGTCGATTTCCTCCGGAGCCAATTCGGAGAGAATCTTGCCACCGGCGTTTTCGTTAAGGTACATGGCAACGGCTTCCAAGAGAGGACCTGCGGCGATTCCGGCGGGGTCTTCCGCCTTCCCTGTCGGGTCCGCTTCGATGCTGGCCAGGCGCGCGATGCCTTCCATCTGGACTAGAATGCGGGCCATTTTCACCGACCACATCTGCCGGTCGCCTCCGGCGCTGGCCTCGGCAAGTTCGTCGAAACCCTCAAGCGCTTGCCGCGCGTCCTCGATCAACTTCACCAGCGTGTCCGTATGCGTCGGGCTTATCGCGAAACGGACGTCCTCTACGCCCAGCTTCATGTTGTCGAACGCGCGGACAATGCTGACGGTGGACCAGACGACGCTGGGCTTCTGTTCGATGACCCATCGTGCGGGCAGCTTTCGAGCGCCGAAGCCCGGCTGGGACAGTGGCGCCTGGGGTGTGATGTCCTCGTTCAAGGACCAATAGCTGCCGATCTGGCCGGGCTGGAGGTCTGTGCTCGGGACGCATCCGCAGACAGCGGCCAGGACGCAAACGCCTGTAGCAAACACTTTAAGGGTCATCACTTGCCTCCAGGTTCCGCCGCGGACATCTTCGACGCATCTTCTGATTCTTCTATTCGGGCCTCAAGTGCCTTGGACCTGTTTCTTAGCTCGCCTTCGGCGATTGACCTGGGGAAGGAAGCCCCCTCGAAAAGGACGTCGGCAATCTGCTTCCAGGAAGTGACCACTTGCACCTGGTCGTCCAGTATGGCGATCGAATCAGCCAAGCCGGTGAAATCCGCAGGGTCGTCGGTATTGGGAACCTGGATGATCAGGAAACTTCTCAGCCCGTTGCGCAAATAGGCTGCGGCATCGGATACCTTATCGCCGATCCCTATCTCGATTCTGCTGAAGCTCTTGGTCATTTCGCCCAGCATCTCCCCCTTGAACCGGCCACTGCCTTTAAGAAAACCGGACACGCCGGCCAGAATTACAGGCCCGTCGGGATAGCCGTGCGTTGCCAGCCAGGCTTTGCTCTTTGGCCCAAAGTAAGCGGGGCGATGAGTCAGATACACAATCGAGTAATCTCGCGCCAGCTTGTCGAGCAGTCCGACAGAGCCGGGCATGGGTTTCGGGTCGCCAAGGAGCACCACATGGAAACCGCTGGCGACAACGGTTTTGTCAAGGTCCACGATCACCATTGTTTGGTCTGGCTTCCTGCATGCGACCAGCAACTCCTGGCTGGTCGGCGTGCTATCGGCAAGGCCTGCCGGCGAGACATCCACCTTGAACCAGTAATCGCCCGGCGCGGGTGGAGTGAAAGAAACCCCGACCATTCCATCGTCGTCGGTTTGGGCGGCCTTGAAGAGCCTCTCCTCTTCGTAGAAGCGGATGACGTAGCCCGTCTGAGCGTTCAGAATGTCGCCTCCCTGAAGCTTCGCCCGGAGCTTTACCTCCTGTCCGGGAAGGCATAGTGTGTCCGCAGTCGTCAGCAGGAATCTGCCTTCGGTCCCGAGTAACGCATCTTGGGCGCCGCAGCCGGCGAGGGTCATGGCCCAAACCGACGTCACTGCAAGAAGGGCTCTGGTCATGGTAATGTATCCTCTTGAAACGTGCTAAAGCATGTTAGAACGCCGCCCGTACGGAATCAAAGCCCTTAAACTATTTTCCCGCTTGCGGTTGCCGGATCGGTGCGTCGGTAATAGCATGGTGAAAAGCCGTCGATACCATTCCCTTCGAAAGGACCCGAGCCATGTTGATGGATTCCAGAGTGGCTTATTTAGGTCTTGTCTGCATTCTCCTTGCTGCGATCGGGTGCAGCGGACCCGTGGTCACAATTGCCCACACGCTTCCAGCTGCGGTTGGCGTTACTAACTGGCCCGGCACCTTCTCAACGGAGGCGTTCTCAGTCGAGGGGATGCAAGGCTCGCCAGCAGGTTCGCTTGCGGCAAAGCTACTGGCCGAACGCATGCCGGATCGGTGGAAGAACGCGACCCAAGAGCCAACTGCCGGGGAACTGACCGTTGGTGGCTTGGTGCGCGTCAACGCGGTCGATCAAACCGGCAAGCGCGGAATTCTCAAGTGGGAAAGCCCGGGAGACGAACCGAGACGTATGGAAGTGCCTTCGCTGGCCCGCCAGGTCGCGTTGGAGGTGCACTTCGTTATCAGCAAGAGCGGGTTCGCAACGCCTCTGGTGACAATCGAGACAAACAGACACTATGATTCGACCGCCGATCCGCGTGTCCGGGGCGAACTCGGTCTATCGAGAAGCGACGACCCCACGGCGGTTCCGCCAACCGACGAAATAGTCGCGGAACTGTTGGACGAGTGCGTGCGAGAGTTCTGGCAGATGGTCACTCCCCTGGAGGTGCGGGAGGAGATCACGCTCAGGCCTTTCGGAGGACCCGAGGGTCCGCTTGCCTTCAAGGCGGTGAAGCGAGGCGATTTGTCCGATGCCCTTGAGCAGCTCTCCAAGGCGGCTCGGCGAAAACCCGACCGTCATAACGTGATATTCGACCTTGCCGTGGTCCAAGAGGCCCGGGGGGATTTGGCCGGGGCCTCGGCCAGCTATCACCAGGCAGCCAAGCTTTCGAACCCCGAAGACACGCAAGCTTCCGACGGTGCAAGGCGGGTGCGCCTGGTCATGGCCCAGCAGGCAGCGGTTCCCAGGTAGGCTCCTTCAGGCGGGGGTGGCGACCGTCTCAACAAGCAGATTCCGCATCCGCTCGAACCTCGCTCTGTTCGGGTCCTTCGCGTCGGCGGAGAATCTGCGGTACTCATCGTTCGATTGGATCGCGTCCTGCACACGCTCGATCCGTTTTCTGGTGAGGGGATGGGTCTGGAACATCTCGCCGAGAGACCCGGGCTCACTCTCATTCAGTTTGTACAGCACTGTCAGCAACTCCACCATTCCCCATGGGTTGTACCCAGCCTCGGCCATGTATCCGAGACCTACGTGGTCGGCTTGGTATTCATCATCCCGGCTATGCTTTAGATTGGCTATACTTCCGGCTATCTTCGCCCCGGCCTTTGCCGCCTCGCCCGTTCCGCCGCCGATCACTGCCCCCAGCACCTCGGCGAACAGTTGCGCACCCATCTGGCGCTGCATTCCGCTGACGTTGTGCTTGGCGGCAACGTGTCCGGTTTCGTGTCCTAGAACGGCTGCTAGTTGCCGCTCGTTGGTCATTCGCCGCATCAGTCCGGCAGTGATGAATACCTTCCCGCCCGGAAGCGCGAACGCGTTGGGCACGTCGGAGGAAACTAGGGTGAATCCGTAGGGCATCTGGCGGTGGGAATACTTGGCCACCCTCTGCCCGACCATCTCGACATAGTCCTGTAGCGTCTGGTTGACGACCTTTCCACCGAACTGCTGTTCGAACTCGGGTGCTGCCTGATCGCCCATCTGGATTTCCTGCTCACGAGAGATTACCAGGAACTGTTTCTCCCCGGTGACCGGATTGGTGCTGCATCCTGCCGCGAAGACGACAATGCAAAGCAGGGCGATTGAGATTCCAGCTGCCTTTGCGATTTTAGTTGCCATGGCATGTCCTTTCCGGAGGGCAATTCAGGCTTCGATAACCTGTTCGATCGTCATTTCTTTGATTCCGTCATGAGCCTTGGATCGGATGCCGATGATAATACCGGCTACGCCTGTCCCGCCTTCTAGGTCGCTTAGGCGATTGCGGTACATATCGCCTATCTGCAGCACCTCGCTGACGTAGATCTTTGCGGCGGGCCTGGCAAGCAAGCACTCCATTGTATCCTCGTCGGCGACACGACAAACGATGCCTTCGGCGGTCAGGCGTGACAGTAGCTGCTCGGTAGCGTCCTGCGGCAACTGAAGCGAATCGGACACCTGTGCCATGCTGACCGGCCTGCCCGAGACCGCGTTGCCCCTGGCCACGGCGATGACGGTGGCAAGCAAGTCCCAAGGCCCCAACAATCGGTCCTTTGCTATCTCTGCAGACTGCATCCGCGACAGATTGGCTGCGGTGTGAGCTATTTCCGCCCCGAACAGGAATATCCACCAGCAGAGGTTCAGCCACATCAAGAATAGAGGAACAAGCCCGATGGCGCCATAGACGCTTTGCTTTCCGAAGCGCTCAACGTAAAGCGCGAACAGGAACCTGGCCACCAGCCACAACGGAACCGCCACGATCGCTCCTGCCAAGGCTGACCTGTAGCGGACGCTCGTGTTCGGCAGCAGAACGTACAGACCCGCAAGCAAGAAGACTCCGACGACGAGCGGCCAGGCCCAGCCGAAGGAATTGAGAATCCACGCGAGAATCCGATAGTCCTTACCTGCTGCAGCGACGTTGCCGCCCACGAACCTGGCTGCGACTATCGCAACAGGCCCGAGCGTGACCGCCGACCAGTAGGCAATCACGCGCCGACCAAGAGACCTGGTCTTCGGCGCTTCGAATATCCGGTTGAGGCTCCTTTCGACCGTTGTCAGAAGCGTGATTACCGTCCAGATGAGCAGTAGCACCCCCAGAGGCCCAAGCCTGCCCACCGTAAGCTGAGATTCCACTCGTGTGAGCGTCTCTATTATCTTGTCGGCGAGCGTGATCTGGTCGGCCTGTTGGTCATAGTCAACAACCGGGCCTGCCTCAGACTGCTCCACATAGGCGATCTGTGCCAGGCCAAGCTCGTCCAGAAAGCCCTGAAGCGCCTCTCTCTTGTCCTGGATGACGCCCAGGGATTTGGCCATAAGGAACGCCAGTATCAGCGTGGGCACCAGCGCGAAGATCGTCCGGAAGCACAGGGCAGAACTCATTGCCATCGCGTTGTTGGCATGCAGTCTCTTTGCGCAGAACCTCCAGAGGTGGATCTGCGACCTGGCAAGCCTTGCCCAACTTCCGAGCTGCTCGGTAGGCGTCGTGAGAAGCCTGGTGAACGATTGCCTGATTCGCTCAGCGATGCGCATGTCCTTATGCTCCGCTAGTGGTCTTTGTTACCTTATCGGCTATTTGGGCTCTTTCAGGAGGTCAAAGACGCCTTCGAGCAGTCCGTCCAGATCTACCGAATCGGCAGGATCGGCCGGCTGAGTGCCCGGTTCGCCGGGCTTGTCGGGCTCTGGCTGGGGGCCCTTGAGGATATCGGAGATGATCTTGCCCGCCTGTTCGCTCAGCAGCGCCTCGGCGGCCTGTTGAACCAGCGAGCCGATATCGACTTGTGACATATCAAGCCGTGGGTTCATCCGAGTTCCCACAAGTGGGATCTCGACGCGCATTCGGTCCAGCACGCGAGCGTACTCGCCCACCGGGCCGCGAACGCCGAACCTCTCCAGCAAGGCAGCGCTGACCGGAACGGACACAGCCATTTCGATCGTGTCGTCAAAACCTACCGATCCGCGGAAGCCAAGCTCGAAATCTTCGGAGAAGACCAGGGCGAGATCGTCGTAATGCACGCGACCGTCTCGGATGACAAAGTCCACTCCGCGGACGGACATTTGCCGCGATGTGGCCGGGTCCGCGAATCCGAAACGAAGCAATTCGGCGAGTATGCCTTCGGGCGCGACCTTAAGTTGTTTGAGATCCAGACGCCCTCGTCCCCTTGCCGATTCGGAGATCTCCTTCCCAAGAGGAAGCACCAGATCCTCCGCCGCCAGGGACACCTTGCCTGTAATGCTGGTTGTTTCCGCAAAGACCGGGTTGACTCTTGAGAGCAGGTCCTTGCTGATCTGCTGGGTGACCGGCAGCTCTTGCAGGAAGACCACCCGCTCTGCAAGCCTGTAAGTCGCCTGGGATCCCGTAAAGTCGATCCGCCCCGCGACGCGCGCCTTTCCGCTTTCTGCTGGAATCTCGGTAGTCGGGATATCAAGCACTCCGTCGGTGAGCTTGGGAGCGATCTCGGCTTCGGAAAGCTTGATTCCAAGCATCTCCGCCCGCTCCCAGCCGAGTGCGGTATTGGCGCTCAGCCCGCGGAAAATCGGCTTGAGGTCGGACTGTCTCGCCGGCCCCTTGATGGCGAACTTCCCGCCGCGCCGACCGGCAAGGAGCAGCCGCTGCTCCGCATTGGGCACGAGCTTGTAGAGAATCGGCATGAGCTTGTCCCAGGAGCCTTCGTAGCTGCCTTGAAGGTCAAGCTCCCAGCGGTCCTGTAGGCCCTCGACTGTTCCGGTTGTTTGCAGGCTGAGCGGCTCGGTGGAAACCGCCAGCCTGTCGAATCGCACTTTCCGGGCTTTGGTGTCCAAGACGGCGTCGTGGTCGATCTTCACTTGATCCAGCAGCACCTGCTCGCCGTCAACAACTACGGAGAATTCCTTTACGCTCGCGGCGCCCTTGGCGGTTACCTCGTCCTGGTTTGAGGAAAGCTGTCCCTTCCAGTGAAGATCGCCGTCGATTTCCGGGGAGCTGTTCCACTTGGCCAACGCGGCTGCGGCTGCGGCGCATTCGCCGAGGTCGGCAGTCAACTCCAGGTCCCCGGATGCCTCC
>Ga0272444_10000299_pt1 | contig 55563 bp, 52 predicted proteins | sample SSMForm13_FD_201033 | JGI IMG/M metagenome (GOLD analysis project Ga0272444, IMG submission 201033) | Marine sediment archaeal communities from Little Sippewissett salt marsh, Falmouth, MA, United States - SSM-Form-13 | ecosystem: Environmental > Aquatic > Marine > Wetlands > Sediment ... | reverse complement strand
CAGCGTGAGCACGGTAGACGGACCTTCGATCACCACACTCGGAAGCAGCGTCACCGTCTGCCCGTCGACCTCTGCCGTTCGCTCGCCGCTCTGCTGCAATGCTTCGTTCACTACAGCGTGCGAGAAGTTCTGCGGGAACACCAGCGCCGCCCATACTTCGTGTTCCGCCACTGCAGATGCAGCACCGTCTGCGTCTTCGCTGAACGTGATGTCGAACGTATCCGAGTCAAGGTTCGCGACGAACGCGGCTGCAAGATTGACGGCCAGCGTTATTCGGTCCGCGTTCTTCACGCGCACGGAGGCAAGACCGTTGTCCTGGTTGACAATCACGATTGGGAGGTTCCGGAAGCTCCCGGAGAACGAGTTCCCGTACAACAAGACGAAGAACAGAGGGAGGAGAACGATCAGAAACAGCGTTCGGCGATCCCGAGCGATCCGCCACAGAACGTTCCGCATGATAGTGAAGCTCTTCATCGCGTCAACTCCCCCCGGTCTTGTAGCACGATGAAGGCATCGTCCAGCGTCTCCGTCCCCGTTTGCTGAAGAATCTCCGTTGGCGAGCCTTGAATCAGCAGCCGGCCTTGGCTGAGGAAGCCGACGACGTCGCAACGCAGCGCTTCCTCCACCAGGTGGGTCGTTACAACCAGCGTGACCCCTTGCTCCGAGAGGCGGCTGAAGTGGTCCCAGAAACTCCGCCGCAGCTTCGGGTCCACCCCAGCGGTTGGCTCGTCGAGGAACGCAAGTCTCGGCTTGTGCAGTAGGCTGATCGCGAGCGACACGCGTCGACGCATTCCACCGGACAGCGTCCCTGTTTTCTCATCTCGTCGATCCGATAGATCCACCAAGTCGAGCAGTTCCCCGGCCCGTTCGCGGATCTGTTTGCGAGACAGATCGTACAACCCGCCGAAGAACTCGAGATTCTCCAGCACCGTGAGATCATCGTATACCGCGAAGTCCTGCGGCATGTACCCGAGTTGTGACCGGACACGAACACTCGGCATTTGCCAGCCAAGGAGCCTCGCCTCGCCCTCATCCGGTCGCAGGAGACCACACAGCGTTCGGATCAAGGTGGTCTTTCCGGCCCCGTTCGGCCCGGCCAACCCGTACAACCGCCCCTGCTCCACCGCAAGGTCAAGACCGTCAAGCGCCACACGCGTCCGGAACGTTTTCCGTAAGCCGGTTGCCCGAATCACCGCCTCGGTTGCCATCAGAACAGGTCGTACGAGAGGTGAACCGTGAGCGATGAAGAGATCTCCTCGTCCCCGCTCTCGTACCGCAGCTCGCCGACGACACTCAAGGCGACGGAACCGATGATCTGCGTCGTCAGGCTCCCCGACAGCACGTGCTCGCTTCCGGTCTCGTCTGCAGCCACCCAGCCGTTGTCGATGGCGACGCGATACGAAGCCCGCGCCGCCCATCCGTCCGGTAGACGTCGGGTGAACGCAACCGATCCGTCTACAGCGAATCGGCCGAGGTCTGCAAGCCGTAGCTTTCCCGTCACGCTGGCCGTCAGCTGCGTAATTGGGTCCGGCGCGATCGCGAAGTTGTACTGGGTGACACCGGTCGCCCCGGCACTGGTCGCCGGGAGGAGCGCCGCCGACACACCGACCCGAACCTGGAGATCCTGACCGCACACGCGTCCGCCTTCCACCTGATTGAGCGCCTGCTCCACTTCGAGCAGGCCGAGAACACCTACCTCGTTTCCGAGGACGAGACCCGTTCCGACCAACGTGTCCGTCAGGGAGAGGATCCGCTGTTCCTCGGTGAGTCCGATCTCGCCCACAATCTGCGCAACGGCGAGCAGGCTATTGGCCTCCAGGGGTGCGATGAGAACCCCGATGTCGAGCAACGCATTCTGGATCCGAATCGCCGTGGCCAGGGGCGTTACGTCACGGAACCGACCCGCTCCGATCCCAACGGTGACGTCCACCTCGACGCCGTCGTCGGATGCCGCTGCCTCCAGCGCGCCAATCGCGAACACGTCTCCCCGGATGTACGTCTTGACATCGCCCGACCCGTCGAACTCGTATGACCACGCCCCGTTCGCCACGCGCACTTCAGCCAACGCAGCCAGTTCATGCCCCGACGTGTCCGCGGACACGAGCAGGCTGTAATCGCCCGCCGCCCTCGCCGTCAGCGATCGCGTTCGGTCATCGAAGTACGGCCCATCGAACCAGAGGAAGCTTCCCTGCAGACTCAGCGCAGCAAGGTGGCTCTCCGGCGGTCTGTAGTCACACACAGAGAGGATCGACTGCCCACAAGTTCCCGCGCCCACGCCAACGATCGCGGCCATCGTGAGCACCGCCACGGCACACCTTCCGAATCGCATGCGTCACTCCTCGCACTCTTCGATACGCCAACGTACTGCGCCGACGGGGCGCGGTCAAGCCTCCAGAAGGGACAGCTTCCCCATGCAAGCGGTGCGCCTCAGACGGGCGCTCTGCACCCCAACCGAGTACCCTTGCACCATGCGATACGAGTGGATGTTTCTCGATGCCGACGGCACCTTGCTCGATTACGATGCGGCGGAACGAGCGGCGCTGAGCGAGAGCCTCCGGCAGATCGGGGTGCCGTACGACGACGCGCACCTGCAAACGTACCGGCTGCACAACGCGGAGCTATGGGAGAAGCTCGAGCGCGCCGAGGTCACGAGGGACACACTGCAGTCCGAACGATTTCGGCGCCTGTTCGATGCCTTTGCGATCGACGCAGACCCGTCGGCATTCAACGCGCGATACCTCGAGAACCTCGGACACCGTGCCGATTTGATCCCCGGCGCGCGCGCCGTCCTGGACGCCGTGCGAAATCACGTTGAGCTGCTGCTCATCACTAACGGGTTCTCCCGCGTACAGCGCTCGCGGCTTGCCCACTCCGGGTTGCTCCCGCTCTTCGCTTCCATCGTCATTTCCGAGGAAGTCGGATCGGCCAAGCCCGACGCCGCGATGTTTGACGCCGCTCTCCGGGCGGCAGGGGCCCCACGTCGAGAGACCGTTCTGATGGTCGGAGACAGCCTGTCATCAGACATCCGAGGCGGAATCGCATGCGGCCTCGATACCTGTTGGTACAACCCGGCCAGGGCAGCCCGCCCGCCCGACGTCCATCCGACGTACGAGATCGGTCAACTTCGTCAGCTTGCCAACATCGTCACCCCATCGGAAACCGCAGCATGAGACCTGTCGTCGCCGTTGCGACGAAGGTGTACACTGCCAGCGGAGGTGGGATTGCATGGGTGCGGGAAAGATCGTACGCGTCGTGTTCGGCGCACTTCTGGCGCTTCTTGCCATCGGGCTTCTGATTGCAGGAGGCACGCTTCTCTGGGCATACGAGACACAACGCGATGCAGACGGGTTCTTCACGACACCGACCGTCTGGCTTGAGACGGACGGGTACGCCATCGTCACTTCCGAGGTCGACTTGGCATCCCATCCGGGCGACTGGTGGCCAACGCGGGCCCAGGCAACGGCCCGTCTTGTGGTCCGTGCCGCCGCAGACCAGGAGATCTTCGTCGGGATCGCCGCCGAGCAGGACGTCACCGCATACCTTGCCGGCGTGGCGTACGCCCAGATCCGCGACATCTCGGATAGACCGATGCAGTTCGACGTCACCTCGTACAACGGCTCCGCCCCGACGACTCGTCCGGACGAACAGCCGTTCTGGGCCGTTCACGATCAGGGAACCGGAACGCGGACGATCACCTGGGATCTCGCGCGAGGCACGTGGATGGCCGTCGTCATGAACGCCGATGCGTCCCCCTCAATCACGGTCTCCGCCGTCGGCGGCGGGCGGCTCCCGGTGTTGCGGCCTATTGCATACGGACTTCTCGGCCTTGGCTTGCTCCTCTGCGGCCTGGCTGCACTGCTCCTCTCACATCGGCACGTCGATCGGCCGGCGCACGTATCGCCGGCCGCGATCGAGCATCCGGGACGCTATCCTGCGATGCTCGAAGCCGTCCTCGACGAGCCGCTCAGCCCGGCGTTATGGTTGGTCAAGTGGTTTCTCGCGATTCCCCACTACGTCGTCCTCGCCTTCCTCTGGGCCGGGTTCGCGCTGCTGAGCGTCGTTGCGTGGATCGCGATCCTGTCTACCGGGCGCTATCCACGAGGGTTGTTTGACTTCAACGTCGGTGTAATCCGCTGGACGTGGCGGGTCGCGTACTACGCATACAGCGGCCTGGGAACCGATCGATACCCGCCGTTCACGCTCCAGGATGCAGCGTATCCAGCCTCCTTCTCCGTACCGTATCCCGAGCAGCTATCCCGCGGACTCGCGCTCGTGAAGTGGTGGCTCCTCGCGATTCCTCACTACATCATCGTCGGTGCCTTGACAAGCGGAATCGTGCTCTGGTCATCGGAAGCAGCCGCTGCATCCGGAGACGCGGGTACGTGGCAAGCGGGGATTGGATTCATCGGCGCGCTCGTGCTCGTGGCTGGATTCTCTCTGCTGTTCACCGGCCGGTACCCGCGCGGGCTGTTCGACCTGATCATGGGACTCAACCGCTGGGCATTCCGTGTCTTCGCATATGCCGCACTGATGACCGACGAGTATCCGCCGTTCCATCTCGACATGGGCGGGCAGGAGCCCCGCCAGCCGCTCGACTAGCCCCAAAGGTGGTGCTACTCGGGCGAAGCAGGCTCAAGGTCGCCGCGATCCGGGACCAAGGACTCGAGGTTCCGGATTGATGGCACGACGAAGCCGGCAAATCCCAGGACGACGCCGACGGCTCCGGCCAGTACCATCATGAGCCCCATCCCGGCTCCGGCTCCGCTTCCCACCAGCCAGCCGAAGATTCGCACCCCCGCGCCACCCGTCCGCATCAGCGGCTCGAAGACGTAGTCGGCCAGTGTGCCGGCCAAGAGCATGCCGATCGGGGACGCAATCGACGCGATCATCCCACGGTAGGCAAACACGCGCCCCTGTACGTCGAGCGGGACCTTTCTCTGCCAGATCACACTGCTCGTCGCGCTGGCGAACTGGGTGAAGAAGACCACGCAGAACGCGCCCGCCGCCCACAAGGCAAACCCCCGCCCGATGCCCATCAGCGTCGGGCCGAGCAGCATGGCGAAAACGATGCTCGTGAAGATCCCTGCAATGCGCCGCTTCGGCCCGCCCCAGATGGACATCACGGCGCCGCCCGCCACCCCTCCGATCCCGAACACCATTTGCACCGCGCCGAGCATGATCTCGTTCGTACCCGTTCGCGCAAGAATCATCGGAGACTGGATGGAGAACGAGAACGTCAGGACGAGGTTGAGCACCGCATACGAGATCAACAGGTACAACAGAGGACGCCGCTGCAGCAGGAAACGGAACCCAAACGCCGATTGCTTCCACACGCTCCCCTTCGCGTGCGTTCCCTCGTCGCTCGGCTCGGGCCGTGGAATGGAGACGAGAATCAGCATCGCAACGGCGAACAGGAACGTCGCGAGATCGATCATCATGATCCCATCCACTCCGATGAATCCGATCAACGCGCCGGCCATGACCGGAGCGACAATTCCCGTGGCGCTGCCCACCATGCCCACCATGCCCTGTGCCCGTCCGTAGTGCTTCTGCGGGATCATCGTGGAAATCGCGGCCATGTAGGCGGGGTTCTGGAACGCTTCGCCCGCCCCGGCAATCACGGCCACAAGGTAGATGTGCCAGATCTCCAGTTCTCCGAGAGCGAACATCAGGAGCAGAAACAGCGTGGACAGGCCCGCGACGAGATCGCCGCAGATCATGACCTTCTTCCGACTCCATCGGTCGACGAACGTCCCGGCAAACGGGCTGACTACGATCATCGGGATCAGCGAGAACAGACCGACCAGCGCGAGCGCGGTCGCTCGTCCCGTCGCCTCCCACGCCCAGATCGTGAGACCGAACCGCGTCATCGACGAACCGATGATCGAGACGAATTGCCCGACCCACACGAGGGAGAACCCAAGCATCCCCCCGAACCGCTCCCCGCTCTCCCGCTGTCCCCGTACCATCAATGCCCTCCGTTGTCGGTCGGCGCGGGGTCGCCCCGCTGCCACAATCATACGTCACCGTAGGGACCCCGTCGGTTCAATGCCGTTCGCACGACGAGACGCCAGTCGCGGCCTCGTCCACCAGCACGCCCAGGCCAATTGAACCACACGCGCCGCCACGCTAGGATGACGCGTGTGGCGTACGCAACCGTTCCTGGGGGGGGTGCCGTCTTGCCGGATGACAAGCGTCAGGCCATTCTTGACGCGGCGATTCACAGCTTCGCGCGGAAAGGGTACCACGCAACCCGAATCAGTGACATCGCAGACCGTGCCGGGATTGGAAAGGGAACGGTGTACCTCTACTTCGAGAGCAAGGCCGACGTTCTGATCTCCATCTTGCAGACGTTCGTCGACGAGGTCCTCTCGTTCGCCGATGAGTTGATGCGCGAGTCCGTCACCGCTCGGGAGGGAATCGAGCGGTTCTTCCGACACGGATTCGCTCGCATTGCGGAGAACCCGGACCTTCTCACCGTCCTTGGACAGCGGTTGTTCCTTTCCGATCCGGCGATGCAACGACGAGGCGAGGAGTTCTTCCGCTCCATCATCCTCCGGATTGTCAGCAAGATCGCCGCCGTAATGGACGCAGGGCAGGTCCGAACCTACGATCCTACGATTATCGCGTGCGCGGTCATCGGAGCCATCAACACGTTTGAGCTGTACCACGTCCTCCACCCCGACGAGGACCCGGCCGAGTCCATTCCGCGTATCACGTCTGAGCTGACGCGATTCTTCATCGAAGCACTGGTACCGGACCCTTCCGGTTGATCGGCCTCCCGCGCGCCACGTCCGATGAACCCCCATGCGCCCTGCACCGACGTATACGTGTCGAGCGGAGCTCGTCTCGACCCAGCACAAGACCAAGGAGACCGACATGACCTTTTCGATCGTTGCCGTAGACAGGAGACAGAGCGAGGCGGGGCTGGCCATCGCCTCGTGCTGCTGGGATGCCGGGCAAGTCTGCATGGCGTGGCACGACCTGGGCGCCATGGCGTCGCAGGCAAGCGGAAATCTCTCCCTGCTCGGCCACTTTCGTGATCGCCTGACGCAGAAAGCGGACCTCGACACCATCCTGGAGCACTTCCGCGCGGTCGACGAGCGCATCGAGACCCGCCAGATCGGTATGGTGTCAATCGCAGGGGGGGCGCTGGCGTTTACCGGAGCGGAGTGCAGCCCATGGGCGGGGCACCGGACCGGTGCGGATTACTCCTGTCAGGGCAACATCCTCGCCGGCCCCGAGGTCGTAGACTCCATGACCGACGCGTTCGAGACAACGAGCGGTCCGCTGTACAGGCGGCTGTACGCCGCTCTAGCCGCTGGCGATGCAGCCGGCGGCGACCTGCGCGGCCGGCAGAGCGCGCGCCTGGCCGTCAAGAAGGCGGAGCGAGGTCAGCCCGGCACCCATACGCTCCTCGACATTTCCATCAAAGACCACGAGAACCCCGTCAACGAACTCGGCCGCATTCTCGGCGTGGGCGAGGAGCTGATGGACATCCTCGGTCGCGTGGACGCGTTCTCCAGGGCGTCTGACGCAGAGAAACCCGGGGTTCTCCGCGAGCTCCGCGGATTCCTTGACGACAAGCGACACTGCCGCTATCTCGACTGGTGGGAGACCCTCGCAACGAGTTCCTGCGAAATCGGCGATCTTGAGGGCGCCGTCGACGCGTATCGCGTCTACCTACAGATCAACCCCACACTCGCTGGCGTTGTGCGAAGGAGTGCCGAAGCCGGCGCGATCCCGCGCAAGGTTGTCGACCGCCTCTTCGGAGACGAAGGGCCCCCAGGAGAATAAGCGCCGCGCGGTATCCGAACGCAGCGACTGCAAGGATTCGAGCCGCCGCCCGTCGAAGAGGATTGCCTAGCGGCGCGATCGCGTTCCATGGTCTCCGGGCTCGGCGGTCGAGTCGCGGATGATGATCTCAGGAGCAATCTTGACCTGACGAGCGGCCGACTGTGCCTTGCCCGACGCGTTGATCCTCTCGAACAGCATCACTCCGGCCGTGTAGCCAATCTCGTACGGTTTCTGATCGACAACCGTGAGATTGGGCTTGAGTACGACCGCACAATCCAGATCATCGAAACCGACCAGAGAGACCTCCTTCGGACACTCCAGCTCCAGTTCCCGGAGGGCTTTCAGCGCGCCCAGCGTCATCGGGTAGTTGGTCGCAAACACCGCCGTGGCGTCGGTATTCTGCAGTAGGTGTTTGGTTGCTTCACACCCTTCTTCGATGTGAGAGTACGCGTCAAGCACGAGGTCGGAGTCAAGCGGGATGCCGTGGTCCAGGAGCGCTTTCTGGTACCCGAACAGCCTCTCCTTGAACGTCTGGATCTCTCGAACGCCCGTCAAAAGCCCGATCCGGGAGTGGCCGAGCTTGATCAGATGGCGCGTAGCCTCGTAGGAGCCTTCGACGCTGTCTGCAAACACCTGGTCCACTTCGAGGCGCTCGATCTGCCGTACAACAAGAACGATCGGCAGACCGCTGTCCAGAAGCGGTCGTACGCTTTCCCGACCTCTCGGGCTGGGTGCAACGATAATGCCGTCCACGCCGTGCTCCGCCAGCGTCAACATGCATGCCCGTTCCTTTGACGGCTCATCCCGCGTATTGCAGTACCAGATGTTGTACCGATGGAGTTCCGCTTGCTCTTCGATACCCTCGGCCATGATCTGGAAGAACTGGTTCCGCGGATCAGGTAGGAGAACCCCGATCGAGAAGCTCCTCCCCTTTCGAAGGCTTCGCCCGACGGCGGAGGGGTGATACCCGAGTTCCTCGATGGCCGATCGAACACGTTGCTGGAGTTCGCTGCTGACGAAACGCGTCCCGTTTACGACGTTCGAGACCGTGGCGATCGACACCCCCGCTCGTCTCGCAACGTCCTTAATCGTCGGTTTCTCCCGTGACACGTTCCGAGTTCCTCCGATAGTTCCTTCCGTTGTGCGGTATCCTATCGCTCATGATACACAACGACACCCTCACCGCATAGACACGCTCCCCTACGACCGGCCAAGCACCGACAGCAGCTGCGTGTACTCCGGAACCAAATCGTCCGTGAACCGCCGGATGCCTTCCGCCGTTTTCGGATGACGGATCATCTCCTCCAGTACCCGGAACGGGATCGTTGCAATCTGCGCGCCGGCGAGCTCGGCGGCGCGAGCGTGCCCGACGTGTCGTATGCTGGCCGCGATCACTTCGCACTCCAGACCGTACGTGTCGAGGATCTGCACGATCTCCCGAACCAGACGACTCCCCGGCATCGCGCCGATCACGTCCTGGGACTCCTCGGCCGTGTCCGCGAAGTCGTCGACTCGCCCCATGAACGGGCTGACGTACTTCGCTCCAGCTTTCGCAGACAGGAGGGCCTGCTCCGGCGTCATCACCAGCGTTGCATTGACGGGAACCCGTTTATCGGAGAGCCGCTTCATGGCGCGCAGCCCCTCGAAGTCCGAAGCCTCGCCTCCGGTGCTCGTGTTCACTGGAACCTTGATTACGACGTTCTCACGAACCGGGTTGAATCGCCGATACAGCCCCATCGCTTCGTCCACCATCGTATCGGCATCCAGGCTGGCGACCTCCAAGCTGACGGGCCCGGCCACAGTCCGGCAGATCCGCTCGATGTACGCCTCGATGTCGACTCCGCTCTTGCCGTCAACCGCTCGACGAATCAGCGTCGGATTCGTCGTGAGCCCGTCCACGATTCCCCACGAGCACGCCTCTTCGATCTCACGGAGTTCGGCGGTGTCAATGAAGATTTTCATCCCTTACTCGCTTCCCGCTGACGGTTGCGAAGCATCCCGACACGCTTCAAGGAAGAACTGCACGAAGGTCGCTCCAGGATCCTGCACACCCTTCGCTTGATCCCCGAGCCACCGCGCTCTCCCGACGCGGGGCGAAAGGTTCACCGTGTTCTCCGCCCCCTCCTTGGCGGCGATCGCCGCGGCACTGAGAACGTCATGCCAACCCATTCCTCCACCGACGGCATCCTCCGCTGCTTGACAGGCAGGGACGAGCGCGTCCAGGATCGTTCGATCCCCGACGTTCGCCCGCCCCCGTGTCGCGATGCCTTCCGCTGCTGCCTTGAGCATCTCCGCGAAGTCTTCCACAGCAATCCGATCCCTTCCTTCGATGCACTTGCCGGCGTGCATAAACGCTGTCGCGAAGAACACGCCGAAGGTCGAAGCGGCAGCATTGTTGAACGTGAGTCCCAATGACTGAAGCAGACGGGAAGGGGGGTCTCCTTCCAGTTCGTCGAGCTTGCTCTCAATGGCAGTGAACCCCTTGTCGACGGTGATCCCCAAATCGCCATCGCCGCAGGCAGCATCCAGCGTCCGCAGTTGGTCACACTTCCCCTTGAGATCGGTTGCGATCGCGCGGAACGCTAGCCGCAGATCCTCAGCGCCAAGCGACTCGGATGACATATCCACCTTCCTTTCCGATGAAGCCGGCTCGCCATGCACGACGAGCCGGGCCAGGCCGCGTTCCTCTACGGTTGGCAGACCTGCTGAAGCAAGAACGGGGAATAGCAGGGGGCATCTAGGAGACTGCGAAGCTCTGCATCCAGACGCAGCAGGCTAATGGACGCGCCCTTCATCTCCATCGACGTCGCGTACTCGCCTACAAACGCGCGATGGATGCCGATTCCGCGCTCCTTCAGGATGGCGGCAGCCCGTCGATACATGATGTACAGCTCAGAAGGTGCTGTCGCACCGAGACCGTTTACGAGTACGGCGACTTCGTCACCCGAGGCAAACGGCAGGTCAGCCAGCACACGCTCCATCATGAAATCGACGATGTCGTCCGCGCTTTTCAGGGGACCACGTTCGATCCCTCGCTCGCCGTGAATGCCCATCCCGATTTCCATCTCCGCCTCGTCCAGAGAGAACGTCGGGACGCCGGCCGCGGGAATCGTGCATGGCGACAACGCCACACCCATGGTCCGCGTATTCGCACCAGCCGCCTCCGCAACGCGCTTGACCTCGTCCAGCGACGCTCGCTGCGCCGCCTTCGCACCCGCAAGCTTATAGGCGAAGAAGATGCCTGCGATCCCACGGCGAGTCCCGCGATCCTCAGGTGGCGCGGACGCGATGTCGTCCGCACCGAGCACGGTTTCCACTCGGATCCCGTCAGCGGCGGCCATCTCCGCGGCCATGTCGAAGTTCAGCACATCGCCACCGTAGTTCCCGTAAAGGTAGAGAACGCCTTCGCCCGAGTCGATCGCGCGCGTCACCTCGAGCATCTCCTGCGCGGAGGGGGACGAGAACACGTCACCGATTGCGACGCCGTCCGCCAACCCGTTGCCGAGATACCCGAGAAAGAGCGGGATGTGTCCGGAGCCTCCTCCCGTAGCGATGCCGACCTTCCCCTCAATCGGGGCGCCGGCGACGACGAGCCCACGCGTACCTCGCTCGGAGGCTGCAGCCGCCTTGAGGTGGTCCGGGTGCGCCACGAGGATGCCTTCAATCATCTGATCCACGTATGAATCGGGTGAGTTCAGGATCTTCTTCATCTGTCCCCCTTCCGCGGATTCGGGTTCTCTCGGCCTAGAGTTCCTTCGCGAGCCACTTCACCATGTTGATCAGGAACTTCGTGTAGCCTTCCTTCCAGTCAACCAGACCGCGGCCCCAATGCGGTGCGTAGTCGGTGGCCAAGGCGAAGGTTCGACCCTTCTCGAACGTCCCCGCGACCATAATGGGATCGCCGTTGTACTCCGCGATCAATTCGCTGTCCGGCCGTTGCACCACCTCGTTGTAGCCGGAGAAGAGCACCGGTGCGTTCTTCCAATCCACGCCGTTCACAATGGGATGCTCGGGCTTCACGATCGTCGGAATCATCCCCTCGGAGAGCTCGACGCGGTCATCCCACGGGTGACAGGTAACGGGCAGCACGTCTTCCAACGGAGTCTTGTGCCATTTGGCCTGGCCGAACATACCGCCAAAGGACATCCAGCCCCCGATTCCTGCGATCCCGCCTCCGGCCACGACGAAGTCCTTGAGTCTGCCCAAGCGGTTCTTCCCCATGGGGCAGTTCAGGAACCGATCCTCGTACATGATGATGGTATCGGTGCCGATGTCACTGACGATGACCACGTCGTACTTGCTGAAGTCGTGGGGGAAATCCCGCTGTGCGCTGTGGGTGGGGATATAGTCAACTTCGATTCCCGGATCACTTCGGAGTGCCCGAAGGGCATGATCAGCTTCTCCGTGGACCACGCCATCCGTCCAGGCGTTCATCCCCTTCAAGTAGGTGGTCACGAGAATCACTTCATCGCCAGCGTACAGTACCTTGATCATTCGATGCCTCCCTTTCCTACGTCGATCGTTAGAGTTTGATGTCGCGCATCGGTCTGCGCCCCAAAACACAGATACCCAGAAGTGCGATAACCAGAATCAGTCCTTGCGCGATGTCCTTCGCGTAGAACGGAAGTCCGATCATCGTGAATCCATTGCTCAGACTCGCCATGAACACGGCCGACAGGACAATGCCCGGCGCGTTGACTACGCCTCCCTTCAGGAAGAGACTCCCGAGGAAGACGGCGATCACCGTTGGGAAGAGGTACCCCTGACCGATCGTGGGGTTGGCCGCACGAAGCATCGAGATCAGGAGAAGGCCCGCGACGCCGGAGAGCGCGCCTCCAAGAACGAACGCGAGCGTTCTGTTGAATCGAACGTTGAGTCCGACATGGCGTGCCGCGTCCGGGTTTCCACCGCTTGCGTACATGTAGCGACCGCGGCGCGAGTATCCGTAGAAAATCACCGCGGCAATCCCAATGATCGCAAACGTGAAGACCGCGTTCGGTATCACCCCGAACGTATAGCTGCTTCCGAACAGCTTGTAGAACGTCGGGACATGAAGCGGATAGATCTCGGCCCCGCCGGTGACGTACTTCGCAATCCCCTGCAGGAAGATCATCATCCCCATCGTTGCGATGAACGCCGGAATCCTCGCTCGGACGACAAGGAGGGAATTGACGAATCCAACGGCAGTACCAAGAGCCATCCCGACCACGAAGATCAGAAATGGATTCATCTCGTTCATCATCATCGTGATCGCAATGACTCCAACGAGTGATGTGTTTGCCGCGAAGGACATGTCGAAGTCGCCGTTGATAACGATCCCTCCGAGACCGAGGCCGAGGATCCCGATGATGCTTGCCTGACGGATAATGCTGAAGATGTTGATTGCGCTATAGAAACGGGACTGGAGAAGTGCGAACACAATCCAGATCACGATCGCAGCGAACAGGAGCCCATACTTCACCAAGAACATCCGCCAGCCGCCTGAAGGTCCTCCTTCAAGCTCTTCCTGATGTCCGCGTACGTCAGATGTCTTGTCATCTCTAGTCATCGACACATGCCCCCTAGAACGCCCATTCCAGGACCTGCTCCTGGTTCTCGATTTCGGCTCGCCGTAGCTCCTTCACGATTGTCCCATCCTTGAAGACGCAGACCCGATCGGAGATCCCGATGACTTCGGCAAGCTCGGAGGAGATGAAAATCACGCCCAGTTGGTACTTCTCGGCAAGTCGACGAAGGAGTTCGTAGATCTCATGCTTGACGCCGATATCGATACCCTGCGTCGGTTCGTCGAGAATGATCACCGAAGCATCCTCTCGCCGTGCAAGCCAACGGGCAATCAGGATCTTCTGCTTGTTGCCACCGCTTAGGCTGTCAACCTCTTGCTGGATGTCCGTGTACACCAGACGGAGTTCTCCGTCGTCGGCGATCGTCTTCGCGGCGCTGGCTTCCGCTCGATGGTTGATCAACCCAAACCGATTGACGAAGCGCGAGATAACCGGCAGCGTGAGGTTCTCTTTCAGATTGAAACTCGAGAACAGACCGTGCCGTGCTCGGTCCTCCGGTACGAGGAAGACACCGTTCTGGATCGCCCGCTTCGGGTCTCCGATCTTGATCTCCTCGCCGCGCAGTCGCACGGTACCGGCCGTTTGCTCGCTCAGTCCGAACAACAGCTCGGCCAGCTCCGTTCGGCCCGATCCCACAAGCCCGTAGAACCCCACGACCTCACCCGGAGCGAGAGAGAATGTGACATCGTGAAGCTTCCCGTTGTCCGAAACATTTCTCACTTCTAGCAGCGTCTCATCCGATGGGTTCGCGTTGACCGCCGGGTACAGGTCCTGGATGTCGCGGTTCGTCATGTGGCGGATGCAGGCATCGCGATCGAGGCGGTCCGCATCCTCCGTCGCGACCCGGACACCGTCTCGAAAGATGGTGATCCGGTCGGCGATCTTGAAGACCTCTTCGAGCTTGTGCGAGATGAAGATCACGCCTACGCCTTGCGAGACAACATTCCGGATCACCTCATACAGCATCTCCGTGTCTCGGTGGGTCAGACTCGCCGTTGGCTCATCCAGCAGCAACAGGCGTGGCTTGTGGAACAGCGCACGGAGGATCTCGATCACCTGCTGCTCGGAAGGACGCAGTGCCTCCACCTCGCTGTCCAGATCCACTTGTGCCCCGACGCTGTCCCGAATCTCGCGAGCCGTCCTCCGGGTCTTCGACTCGTGGATCAGCGATCCGTAACGCGTACTCTCCCGTCCGAGGCAGATGTTCTGGGCTCCTGTAAGAAACGGGATGAGATTCCGTTCCTGATACACCATGCTAAGACCGGCTAGAAGCGCGTCGTGCGGAGAGCGGAACGACACGCGGTTCCCCTCGAGGAGCACCTCGCCGCTCGTCTGCCGATAGACGCCGGACAGCACCTTGCAGAACGTGCTTTTCCCCGCGCCGTTTTCTCCGAGCAAGGCATGCACCTCACCGGAACGCACCGCGAAGTCTACGTCGTTTACCGCAATCACTCCGGGAAACACCTTGGTTAGGTGTTTTGTTTCGAGCACAAGAGCGCTGGGCATCGCGTGTTCTCCTGCCTTTCGTACTCGATCAAGGGACTGCAGTGGCCCCAAGTTCCGTCGCGCGGTGTGGGGCCACTGCAGTTCTCACCGTATTCGTGGGGCTAGATCGTGTACGGATCTCCCCAGTTGTACCATACGTCCTCGCCGGCGTTCGGGTCGTAGTAGTCGAACAGGCTGTGAACCGACGCGCCGACCGGCGGGCAGTTCTCTTCCGTCACGAGGCCGCCCTTGCAGTAGATGACCTTGGAGATCGGCACCATCGAGCCCGCGGTGTACGGCGCGATGCCTTCGACCTGGATCTCGTTGATTGCCTCCATCAGCGTGTGGCAGTACAGCTCGAACGGCTGTGCGTAACTCGCGACGAACGGCTCGCTCGGATCCCGGATCAGGCGGAACGCTTCCGCGCCGCCGTCGATGCCGGTGCAGAAGATGTCTTCGGCCGTGTACCCTCGGTCTAGGACGGCCTTCGCCGCGAACATGCCAAGCGTGTCCCATCCGCCGAAGACCCATTTGATCTCGTCCCCGAAACGAGTCAGCCAGTTGTCCATGAAGTCGTACGAATCTCCGGAGTAGTTCTCCATCGTGACCCACTCCGTGGCGAGTGACACCATGTTCGGGAAGTCGTCGATGATCGGTGTAGCGGCGGCCGCGCGACGGCGGGCGATGTGCCACTTACAGCTAAGATAGACCACGCCGCCAACGTTACCGAGACGGTTCAGGCCGTAGTACGCCACCTCAGCACCGGCGATTCCACCAGGCATGGTCGCGTTGACGATAACGCCCGGCATCGGCTCGGTATCAAGGCAGTAGACGCCAATCCCCTGCTCGCGCGCCAGCGCGATCACGTCCGTCAAGCCCTGGACGTGCACGTACTGCAGGATGATCGCGTCCACACCCGCGTTGATCAGCGTTTCCATCATGTCATGCTGCGGGCCGATCTCGCCTCCGGCCATTTCAACTCTCGCCGTCCAGCCACGCTCCGCGCACTCAATCTCGAAGTGTTCGACGTTCCGTATACACGATTCCGACGACAACGAATGTCCGACAAATGCGATCACAGGACTGTCAGACAGCGGGTCGGGCATCGGGAACTCATCATCGACTGCCAAGCAACCGAGACCGAGAATCAGCACGAGCACACTCAGTGAAACAATGACTCTTCTTGCATTCATCCTTGCGTTCTCCTCCTCACTGTTCAACCTCTGTAGTTGCTATATTAAGCACCCTGTCTATCTTTTGTCTGACCCAGTGACCAACCTCCCTTCAGCAATCAATGAGTTAAACGTTTCACGCATTCTGTCACGAAACGCGACCGATGTCAAGCGGAGGAGTCCCGTTCGCGCGTTGCCCACTATAATGCAGTTTGTATTTCACTTTTGCTTGCAGAGACTCGACATGATCTGCCGCGCTCTCCTGCCGCGACAACGCGGATACTGAGAAAAACTGACCGCATTTCACTCATCGCATGACGCGGACCTTCGAGGCGCTCGAGCGAGTCGTTGCCACGGATTGGGCGCACGCCGGGAACGCTCGTCCCAACCAACCGAAGACGGCAGCTTCCGGTCACGTCCAGTCAAGTGGTATACGGATGACGACGCATCGCACCATCCATCAGCCTGCCAGTTGAGCCACCAGCTCCTTTGCCTCTGAAGTTGTTTCTTCGATTGGCTCCTCGGTGGTTGACTTCTGCAAGACTCCGATGGACACGTAGCGACGAGAGACCATCGCCTCGTCGTTGTACTCCGCAAGCACTGCGCCGATCAGGCGGATGATCGCCTTCCGGTTGGGAAAGATCCCCATCACATCGCTACGCCGCCGGATCTCCCGATTCGCTCGCTCCTGAGGGTTGTTCGACCAGATCTGACGCCACACGGATTCAGGAAAGGCAGTGAATGTCAAGATCTCTTCCCCTGCTTCCTCAAGCATCTGGGCGGCTGCTGGAAACCGATGGGACAGCTCGTCAATCACCCGTTGATGCTGTGCCCAGACTTCTTTGGCTGTCGGCTGAGCGAAAGCGGAGCGCACCAATGTAGCAACGAGTCCCTGGGCTCTCTTGGGAACCTTGGTGAGTAGATTGCGCATGAAGTGGGTTCGGCAGCGTTGCCACGAACTCCCGGGAAGTTCCCTGGCAATGGCGTCCTTGAGTCCGCTGTGCGCGTCCGAGACCGCAACCTTCACGCCGTTGAGCCCTCGCCCCACCAGGCTACGCAGAAACTCTGACCACCCCGCACCATCTTCACTGGTCATCACATCGAGTCCTAGGATCTCTCGGTGTCCATCGGCGTTGACGGCAGTGGCAATCGCCGTGACCACATTGACAACACGTCCACCTTCCCGGCATCGCTGCGTCATTGCATCCAACCACAGGAAGGGGTACGGACCTGTGTCGAGTGGACGCGTGCGAAAGCCTTCGACGAGTGGATCGAGTTCCTTGGCGAGCTCGGAGACCTGGCTCTTACTCATCCCTTCCATGCCGAGGGTGCGCACCAATCCATCGATCCTGCGTGTTGAGACCCCGCGTACGTAGCATTCAGTCGCCACTTGGACGAGTGCACGTTCGGATCTGCGACATGACTGAAGGAGCCAGTCAGGGAAGTAGCTGCCTTCGCGCAGCCGTGGAATGGCGAGGTCGATGGATCCCACTCGGGTGTCCCAGCGGCGTTCACGGTAGCCGTTTCGACGGTTCACACAATCCGGGCTGGCTTTCCGGTATGGTGCTCCACAGACTGCGTTCGCTTCAGCCGACATGAGCGTTTTGACCATCGCCTTCACCATCTCCTGCAGGAGATCCTTGTCCGCATCCTCGATCTGCTTGCGCAGCCAGACCAGACTGTCTACTCTTTCCTTGACCATCGCTTCCTCCTCGGTGCCGAACTAGTCGGCGTTTTCTTGATCTCCGAAGATGGTAGCGATGGTCGCTCTTTCCGTGCCCACCTCACTTCGCTCTCAATACACCATGCCTGTGGACTCTAACCGCTGACCTTCGATCAGTGGCGCGAAGGGGAGATCGCAGAGCTTGTTCTGTTTGTGGAAGCAGCCCCAATAGTGTGGTGGGAAGAACCAGTTCTCAGCTTCGGTACTAGACAGATTGTCGACGGTGAGATCCGCGAGCAGCAGGTGAACAACTACACGTGGGGGACAGCACCATCCTTCTTGGACAAGCTGGGTCGTGGCATCGGTGGAGCAGTCAGGATCCTAAGCTCTCTTCTGCTAGGCCTGCTTATCGTCGTCTCCGCTGTCTTCATCTACATGACCTTTCGCGACTTCACGACTCATGCACCGCTTGCCACACGAAAAGAGGAGTACGAAAAATCAGTACTCAGCTGGCTCGAAGCAAGACCTGAATTCGATGAGCCAAGCCGCCGTCTGTTCATGGATATAGCAGAGAAGCCAAGTCACCTAGGCTGCGTCAAGCTGCTGGAGAGCGACTCGATCTCCTCTACGCAGCTCAAGGACTTCCCCCGGTGTCCAGATGAGCCAATGTTCTCGACGGGGAAGACCAGACTGCTGGGCATTCTGATTGGGGCTGTCATTCTGCTCGCCTTCACACTGACCGCCATTGAGCTCCTTGCCAGCGTCTGATTCGCCAAGAGAGACGGGTTCTCGTGAGTTGTGGATAGTATGGCCGGAAACGCGAACAGCGGAGCCCCACCACGGGAAACTAGAGGACAACACTCCCCGGATACTGCAAATCGAATCTGGCTCTGGTCGTATCCTCTGCGAAACGGGAGGTGATTGGAGTGATCTGTGATTCGCGCGACGGCACCGAGACGATCGATCCGGATACTCTCTGCATACAGGTCCACTGAGTAAGGAGGCATCCGGTGAAGACTCTGATTCTGAAAGCGAGCCCGCGAAACGATGGGAACACAGCGACAATGGCCGACCGGTTCGCGGCGGGCCTGCGCGACGTCGGAGAAGACCACATCACGGAGTTCTGCCTCAACGACCTCTCCATCCGACCCTGTCAGGCGTGTAACCGCTGCCTCCAGCCGCCGTATGAAGGCTGCATCCTCGACGACGACTTCATGACAGTCTATCCCGCGTTTCGAGCGGCCGATCTCCTCGTGTTCGCCGCCCCCATCTACTGGTGGCACCTGTGCGCACAGATGAAGACGTTCGTCGACCGCATGCATCCGATGCTGACCTTCGACCGCGACCACTGCCTGCCGACCAAGGACCTGGTACTGATCACGGCGTGCTTCGCCGAGGACCCCTACGGCGTCGGTCTTGCGATCAAGACACTCGAATCGATCGCCGGCTGGGCGGGGATGGACTTCCACGTCGTTCGTCACCACTCCGCCGTTCACCACGTTCGAGAGGACGCTGCAAAGCAGCAGGAGGCGTTTGACCTGGGACGGTCGTTCGGTGCACGGAGAAGCCCTGCGGTCTCGGTCCCCTGTCCGGTGGACGGGTGCGGGTTTCGGTTCCGCAGCGTCGATCATGCCGCAATGCATGTCGTGATGGCGGCCGGCGATGATCACCTACGATGGAAGGCGGAGAACCTGTCGGAGCCTCACACCCTGTCGAACACGCACGCACTATGCGCCGAAGCGCAGAAGCTCCTCGTCAAAGCGGCGTAGCTTCCCTTGCTACAACAGCTCCCGGATCGCGTCTACGAGCACGCGCGTCGCGCGGCAGTCGTCTTCGTTGTAGTCGAGAATCCGCTGGCGGATGCTCGGGTCGCCTGTCTCAACCCAGCGGTGGAACCACTCGATCGAGCCGGCGCCGGACGGATCGCTGTCCCGCCACGTGAATCCGAGGAAGGCCGCCAGCGGCTTGAGGGACAACGACGTCGTCGGCCACACCATCCGCGACCGCGTCACATCGGTGTACAGGTCGACGAACCGCTCGTCGTCGAACAGGCTGAGCACGTCCTCTTCGCTCGCGACATCCGGATAGCGCGCGGCAAGCTGCCTCCAGATCGTCCGCTCGTAGTGTGAGTAGTAGTACACAGCCGCGCGCGGATGGCTGCAAACGTACGCCCACGCGGCGGCGAACGCCTCCCGCTCGCCATCGCCGGTTACTTCGTCGGCGAAGAACGGAATGTATCGTTCACCGTCCGTTCGCCGATCGCGGCGCTCGACGAATCCGTGCAAGTAGCACAGGTCGCGGAATGGATCCGTCTCCACATCGAAGAACAACTCAACCGTAGCGCTTGGCAAGACAACAGATTCGGCCAGAACAGGGGTCGGTGACGGTTGTTTCTGCAGCACCGCTCGTGCGTGGTAGGATCGCAGCATCTTCTCGCCGATCCCCGGAATCGAGCTCTTCCCATCCACGATCAGATCCTCCAGTCGCGTACCTGCAAGGGCAGCGACGGTTGCAAGCTCCTTTGGGAACTTCTCGCGTCGACTCCGGCCGAGATCGGGAATGAGCGTCAAGTCATCGGCCGCCACAATCTCCCGCCGACAGTGGGTTCGCCAGTGACACAGCGAACATGCGCCGATCAGCGCCGGCCGCGTCTGCATGGTTCGATCGACGATCGCTTCGGCGTCGGCCAGTACAGCCTCGTACTCCGCCTGCATCGTGTGCCGTACGCCGCAGCTCCGCGGCCGAGCGAAGTCGTACGACACCTCACGACCATGGACATCCCAGATGAACGCGGTCATCGACTGCGACAGCCCCTCCTTTCGAAGGACGTCGGCGTACAGCGCAAGCTGCACAGCGTAGTGCTTCTTCGGTTTCCCGTCGGCGTCCTCGCTGATGCCCTCCACACCCGCGCCGCTCTTGATGTCGCCCGCGGTGTAGCCGCCGTCCGCACGCCGCAGCAGGTCCGGCTCGCCAAGCAGCCGTCCGTGCGCGATGCGCCCGCCGTAGATCAACGGTTCGCCGTCGGCCATTGCCTGTCGTGTCATCCGTTCCCGCTGGTCGCGCGGCACATTCCCTAGGTTCAGATAGAATGCCCCGAGTTCCCGCATCGTTCTTTCCTCGAACGCGTCGCCGCGCTCCCACAGGAGTTCGACAAACGGATTCACCGGATCCCTCTCGGCCGGATCGCCGTGCACATCCAAGTGCACGCGATGCGGACACATCGTGTAGCCGTACAGCATGGATGCCGTGATCCGGGGTTTGCTCATCCGTTCCTCCAGACTCAGGATCCTATCACACTCGGGTGTAGGTCAACCCCAATCGCATCCGGAAGAAGAGCGCGGACAGAACGATCAGTCATATCAGTACCGTACATCCTCCGGCTTCGAATCCGCCCGACTTCTCCCCATCGAATCGGTCCCGACACCCCATTCCGACACAACGGGGTTGGCCGCTTTGGCGATCCGGGTCCGACACAGCCCCCCCGTACGCAGCACTTGACAACCAAGCAGAGATTGCTAAAATGGTATCTGTGCAGTTAGACAACTGAGTAAGTGTGCAGCTAGCTAACTGCACAGGTAAGCGCCGTGCGCTTGCCCTGTAGCAAGAGCATCCTGTCCCTGCCGGGAAAGGAGGTGGCTCACATGACAACGCAGAAGAAAGGGCCGTCGACGAAGAAACCTTCGGCGAGACCTGGAACGACAACTCCGAAGAAGGGCTGCTAGTCCCCTCATGCGCGGGGCGGGCGTAGGCTCGCCCCGCTTTCCGCACGTCTCCTCTTGGAGGCGTCCTTGCTTCTTGCACACAGTGACCGTGTTTCCATCGCTTGCACTCCGCGTGTGATTCGGGCATCAATACTCCACGTGAAGAGCCGGTCCGATTGCCGGCGGAAAGGACGTCCTTCCGATGGATCGAAACCTCGCTGCGCTCCACAACCGGCTGAGAACTCTTGTCAAGGAGCCCTTCGTTGTCCTTGACACCGAGACCACGGGGCTCGTCGCTCCGGAACTCGTGAGCGTCGCTGTACTCGACTCCCACGGTCGGACAATCCTCGACGAAGTGGTGCGCCCGGCGAAGCCGATCGACCCGGACGCAGGCCGGATCTCCGGACTGACGGATGCAGTGGTCGCAGACCGTCCCGAGTTTCCCGAGATCGAGGCCGCTCTCAGTGCGGCTCTCCGCGGCCGCGTCGTCGTGATCTACAACGCTGCATTCGACACCAAGGTACTAGCGAATACGTACGCGCGATACGGGTTTGGACTCCCCGAATTCACGGCGTGGTGTGCCATGGAGTGGTTCGCAGAACTCAACGGCGACTGGGACACGATCCGACAAGCGTTTCGCTGGCAGTCACTCGCCGCCGCTGCGGCACACTTCGGTATCTCCCAGGCTCAGGCACACAATGCGCTCGATGATTGTCGGACGACGTTGCGTGTCGTTCAGAGTGCCGCGGTCGCGCTCAGTGCGTCGGACACACAGCTGCAGCTGTTCGACTAGGCCGCGTCACGGAAGCGGAACGTGACCAACTCGCACACTGCGGGGGCGATCACGTGAACGTCTGGAAGACTCTCGGCCACAATTGACTCAAAGGAGCCCACCTGACCTTTCGACCCGTGCACGGGAATTGCAACGTTTGCACCCACGTCGCGGAGCATCGCCACCGCCGAGTGGGGCGTACACGACGGCGACGGCGTGCCGACCGGCACGATTGCGATGTCCGCCTCCAGATGATCGAGCGGCACGGAATCGGAGTCGCCTCCGTGGAACAGGCGCACGTCCGGACTGGTCAGGTGGAACAGCGTGATCGGACGAGGATGGATCCCTGTCACACCACAGACGGCGTACGTACCGACGCGAACGGGCCCGCTCGGCCGAACGGGGATGAGATGGTCCAGTGGGATCGATCCCCGATCGTTGACAATTGCGGGCTCGACCAGGATCGGTGCCCCGGTGTGTGCGCGGATGGCGCTCGCGTGCGCTGGATGCCAGTGGTCCCAGTGCGTGTGTGTGTAGCACTGCAGATCCAACTGCTCGAGTTCCCGGACCTCGGAGCGTCGGAAGTTCTTCTGGCACAAGTCGATCGCAACGACGCCGTGCACGGTGCGCAGAAGAATGCCTGCCCAGCCGAAGTAGATCAACGACGCCTCTCCAGCAGTCAGCGTTTGCTTATACAGCGCTCGAATCGGCGCCCTCTTCGTTTTTCGGATCCAGTACCCGGACACTCTCCCCGCCTCCATGGGCTGCTCGTCTCCCGTAGAGTACCCGCTCGGAGTTGTCGACCCAAGGGAAGTAGGCTACGCAGGAGGGATGGGTAGAATCGGCTACGTATGAAAGGAGCAGCGCATGGCAAGAGTACGGATCACCGTCGTCAAACTCCCGGTACACGAAGACCTTGTGAGTCGCTACATCAAGAAGGAGCGCTACCCCGACGGGTTCAAGGCGTGCGAGCTCTGGAACCTCGGGCAGGAGTTCCTTGTTGAAGGCTTCCCAGCCAAGCCCCAAGGATTCCCCTGCGACTGGGCCTGGACCGACATCCAGCGGGACGTCGCCATGGTGATGTTCGGCGCGGACTTGCCGTGGATGGCGCAAACGGGCAAGGCAATTACATGTTGCAGCGATGGATTTCGCCCTGTCACCTTCCTCGTCGAACGCATTGATGGGTAGCGGGTGGTGCCGACCGGTCGTACACAACGCAACCTCACACTGTTACGGTCCTGCAAAGCGGCGAGTACTCTCAGAGCACCACCCGATGTTCGGAGAGGAGATCGGCACTGCCCATAACACTAACAGACTGGATTGTGCGTCCGATTGAGGGACCCGACGCCAATTGTGTTCTTGAGTTGTTCAACGCAAGGTCCCGTGCCCTGTTCGGAGAAGAGCAATCGACCGCCCGAGACGTCGCGCTTTGGATGCGGTCCCCTCGCTTCGAGCCCCACGTCGACTCCCGCCTTGTGCTCGACGGCAACGGGTGCATTGCGGGGCTCGCTCGCGTCGAGAACCCGGGCACCGAAGCCATGTTTGGAAGCGCCGTCAGCGTCCATCCGATGTACGAACGCCGCCCCGAGATCTGGGATTCCCTGTACTCATGGTGCGATGAGCGCATCAACGAACTCGTTCCACTGGCCGCCCCTGACATCCGCGTTGCCGCTCGCGGACTGGCCTACGCGGAGGACGAGCCACACCGAGCCGCCCTCGGACGAGCCGGCTTCGAACTCGTACGGGTGGAGAACCGCATGCGGGTTGACTTCGCGAATCCGATCGCTCCTCCCGAATGGTTCGATGGAATCACTGTGCGAACCACCGATCCGGCCATCGAGCTCGACCCACTGATTCGCGTCTACACCGAGGCATGGCGCGATCACTGGGGGTACATCGAACGATCACATCAAGAAGTCGTCGCCAGCGCGAGACGGCAGATCGATCGGGACGGCGAATACCATGATCCCTCTTTGTGTGTGGTTCGTCGCCGTGGAAGACGGAGAGATCGTGGGGGTCTGTTTGTGCCTCAGCCACGTCAATCGTGACTCGACCCGCGGCTACGTCAACGGGCTCGGTGTTCGTCCGCCGTGGCGCAAGCGCGGTATCGCCACATCGCTTCTGCAACACGCTCTTGCGGAATTCCAGAACCGCGGGTACGCCGCCGTGGAGCTCGACATGGACAGCCAGAACCTCACCGGAGCCCTTCGCCTGTACAAACGCGCCGGCATGCGCGCAGTACGCCAGTTGATGCGCTATGAGAAGGTCATCCGGCCGGGCGTCGATCTCGCGACCCGACACCTGACTACCTGAACCGTGGTCATCCCGCGGTTCTCGGGCCTGCCGCCTCACAGCCTGTGCTCTTGCCCGGCACCCCTTCGGACAGTAGGCTGGTGTGCACACGGGAAAGGGAGAACAGGAGAATGAGTGAACGGATGGTCGCGTACTGCGGCCTAGTCTGCACAGACTGCGATGCCTACAAGGCCACGCAAGCGGAGGACATCGAGGCGCTCACCCGAATGGCCGCGGAAGCCTCGATGAAATTCGGGATGGAGATGACGGCCGCCGATGGAATGTGCGACGGATGTCGTGCGACAACCGGCCGCCAGATCGGCTACTGCCATGAATGCGCAATCCGCCGCTGCGCCGTGCAGAAACACATCGAAACGTGCGCGCACTGCAGCGAATACGCCTGCGACAAGGTCGAAGCGTTCTCAAAGCCTGGAACGGCGCACCGGCAAACACTGGACGACCTCTGGGCCAGCTCACACAGGGCTCCGTAACTGCGGAGGAAACGAATGGCACATGACGACATCAACGCAGATCGGATAGCGCTGCGGGATCGACTCGCACTCGATCGGACGGTTCTTGCAAACGAGCGTACGCTGTTGGCGTACATCCGGACGGCCCTGGCACTCCTCGCCGGGGGTGGAACGCTCCTACGGTTCTTCCACGACGATCTCCTAGTCGTCGCGGCCGCAGCGCTCCTCATTGCCGCCGGCGTACTCACCGTGCTCCTCGGCATTGGACGATTCCGATCGATCGTGCGTACGCTACGAAATCTGCACGAGTAACAGGACGTCCCACCCGTCGAATCCGTCATGCCGCTGGCTCTCGCTGCCGCCGTACCACCGCAAGCCCCGGCCCGAACGCTTGCCGCGATGTGCGACCGATGACAGAATGGAGCATGCTGCCGACGCCCGTTTCGTGGTTCAAGAAGACACTCGCAATCCTCAAGTCGAACCTCTCCCCGAATCAGATCGCGTTCGCGTTCGCCCTCGGCGTATATGCAGGACTTCCGCCCACGGGGCTGCACATCATCATCCCGTGCACGCTCGCGCTGTTCTTCCGTTGCAGTTTCCGATCGTTTCTGATCTCGATGGGACTGTTCAGGCTGATCAGCTTCGCCCTAGCGCCCGGGGCGTACGCAATCGGCCAGTGGTTGCTCGATCCGGCACGGGGCCTCGATGGACTGTGGCGAGGTGTGTTCCACCTCCCCGTATTCGCGCCCATGGGATACGATCGCTACCTACTCTTCGGAAGCCTCGCCCTCGCGTTTCCCCTTTCGATCCCCGTGTTCCTGCTCGTCCGTCTTCTCGTCCAGCGGTACCGGGGCCAGGTGGCCCCTTGGATCGCTGGTTGGCGCGTGTCGCAGCAGCTGAAGGATAGGCCGGGAACGAGACTCGTTCTCCGCCTGTTGGCTGGCGGCAGAGCGAAATACGACGCCCAACCCGTTCCACGCGGCGTGTTTCGGATCGTTCGACGAGGGATGCTCGTCGGTGTTCCCATCGCCTACGCCGTCGCGTACCTGCTCGCCGCGGTGATCGTGCCGTTTCTCGCAGGCCCCGTAGCAACATCGACAGCATCGTGGATCGTTGGATCGGAAGTAGCAATCTCGGGCTCATCGTTCAGCCTGTTCACCGGAACGCTCACCCTCGATGACCTGGCAATCCAGGACCCGAACGCCCCGTCGGAGAACCTAATAGAGATCCCGGAAATCACGTTGGACGCCGGTCTCATTCACCTCATCGAGAACCGCGTGATCTTCGATCGTGTTCGTATCGCCGATGCATCGCTCCATGTCGTGCGTGAGGAGGATGGTACGCTGAACCTCGACAACGCCACGTCGGGGTGGAACGCGGCGCAGTACGCGGACTGGGCCGTAGAACATGCCGACAACGTCGACTGGCTCGGCCTCCTGCGACGATTCGTCGACTCCCTCTCCGACCGGAGACCGCTCCCGCCACGCGGCGATCCGTACGCGGTGTACAGCGGTGGCCGTTCCTTCGAGGCGTTCAAGGCGCCGTTTGCCGTCGAGCGACTGGAGATCGGACGGATCACCGTCTCGCTCCGCGATGACCATGCCGTCTCGGCTGGGCCGCTCCCCCCGCTCACCCTATTGGAGATTGAACTCACGAACTTCGCACTTCCCGCGGATCTGCGGACCGGGCCGGTGTCCCTCCGCCTGCACGGGCAGCTCGGCGACAGGCCGGATTCGGGATTCACGCTTTCAGCTGCATTCTCGCTCGCCGATCAAACAGCAACCACCGAGTACAACCTGGAACTCACGCGAATCGACCTTGCTCGATGGGCCGCGGTCTATGAAACAACGATCCCGGCCACCGTCCTCTCCGGCCGGGCAACCGCAACGCTCTCCGTGACCCTAACGCGCAACACGGCCGTGGACGATCCCGGAACCGCTGCGGGAACGGTCACCCTGCTGGTCGAAGATCTTCGGTTGGGCGGCAATACGGAGCAGCCGCTGTTCGGCCTGCCGGATGAGACATCGAACGGCGTGATCGAAGGAATCAACCGGTACGCGGCGGAAGGACCCATCGTAATCGGCTTTCCAATCGGTGGGACTCAGCGACAGCCAACCTTTGAGTGGGAAGCGCCGCTCCTCGAGATCGCGCAGCAGGGGTTGTTGATGGTTGGTGAACGAGAAGCCGAACGGATCGCCGAGGAACTCGGACTCAGGATCGACGCCCTCGGCGGCCTGCCGACGGCGGCACTGGCTGCCGACCACGAAACCGTTCAGCTCGCAGCGCAGGATGCTGCGGCCGATGTCCTGTCCGAAGCGCTGTCCAGCGCAGGCGTCCGCGGCGAAAACGCGGAGACCCAGACAAACTCGTCCACGGCGGAGGACGTCGTCAGATCACTGATCGATCAGCTGCTCCCCAGCGGTGGCGGCGACTAGCTCCACCTCAACGTCCATCGTCTGTGCGGCCCGGACAGCGCTATACTCACGTCCATGCGACGCCAGGACCGCGCGATAAGCGACCGTGCAGAGATCGATGCCATCCTTCGACGTGAGACAGTCTGCCGTGTTGCGTTTGCCGTCGGCAGCCAGCCGTACATGGTTCCGCTGTCATACGGCTACTCACCCGAGCGCCACGCGCTGTACTTCCACACGGCAAGAGAGGGGAAGAAGATCGACTGCATCCGAACCAATCCGACCGTGTGCTTCGAGGTCGAAGGCCCCGCCGTCGTGAAGCCGGGTACGGGGGATGCGTGCACTTGGGGCCTTCAGTTCGAGAGCGTGATCGGGTACGGAACCCTCGTTGAACTGATCTCGGATGCGGATCGCGCAGAGGCACTTGGCGTCTTGATGAAACAGCAGTCTGGCACGACACGCAAAGACTGGACGTACAACGAGCGCGTGCTGTCCAGTACGTGCGTGTGGCGACTTACCATCGAGCGGGTCACCGGAAAACGGGCACAGGTTTCTGCGGAGTAGCACGACCGGCTGGACCATCGGACGTCTACCTCGCTCGCCCCGTTCATGCTTTGTCATCCGGCATCCGGCCACGCGTCAAGCCCTCCTGCATGTGGCGACACCGGTCGAGCCACAACGTCTCATACTCCTGCACCGGAACCACCCGCGTCCGGAGGTCACCGACCGCTCGTACACCCGCCTGCAGACACCAGGCGACGCAGATTCGATATGCACCCCAGTCGAGATCATCGGGTTCCCAGGAGACTGACACGGTCTTCGCACCGGCGCGCAACACCGCCAGCGCACGCGTGTGACCGTCGGTCAACACAGTCCGGCCATCGAGCCGCTTCACCGGGAGCGGCTCCTTCAGCTCACCGTCCACCTCGTCCAGAGCCCGTTCCACCGCAGCGAGCTTCTCCGCGCAGATGAAGAGCTGGCTCGGCTGAAGCTGGTCCAGCCGCATCTCAAGCGGACCCACTACAGCTCCCCCGGAGGACTCGGCTGGTCGTAGATGCCGATTCCCGTATTTGACTGCATGTTCTGCGCCCCGGGGCCAAGTGCTTCCCATGCCGCACGGAGCAGAGCACGCAAGCGCTCCGCCTCACCGTCCTCCAGGGCGTCGCGTAGCTCCGCATCGATGACCGCGCACTCGACCTCGATCGCGGTTCGCAACGTGATCGCCTTCTCGGATAGATACACGCGGGAGATTCGATAGTCGAATTGGTCTCGGCGACGTTCCACCCACCCTCCCGAGGCAAGGTGTTTCAGCATGTTCGAGGTGCTGGCCTCGCTCGCCCGCGTCACTCGAGCCAGTTCGGCTTGAGAGAGCCCGTCGTCCATCCACAGCCTCTGTAGAATCCGTCTCAATCCCCAGTGAAGCCCGGTCCCTTCGAAGTGCTTCATCAGTCGATTCTGAATGCATTCGGTAACCGCGTATACGGTCTGCGGAGTTCCCTGTCCGGGCAGTGGCGCGGGGTGGTTCGTCACAATCAGATCACCGCAACAACGTATCCGGATGTCCGATGAGAGGCAACCGGGCTCGACCCGCAGGACGGCCGATCCTCCAAATCCGAAAGCTTATTGACGTCAGCGTTTCCTCTGCCTACCATCGGGCAGCATCTCCGGAGGCGTCAACTGATCAAGTCACTGGCCCAATCCCCGTTCCATCCGTTCGACAGGCCGTGCCCTGATGGGAGTGGGACAGCAAAGCGTTGCCAAGGGAGGAATCATGTCTGAGACAACCGACTATCAAGAAGCAATCGAGCGGATCGACGCGCTTCTGCGTCGAAGCCACGACATGGGATTCGGGCCCGGCGTCTCGCTCGCGCTGACCACTGCGGACGGTCTACTGGCAACACGTACGTACGGCGTACGCAGTACTAACACCGGCGAGCCGGTCACCGACGATACGCTGTTTCAGATTGGCTCGATTACCAAGCACTTCACCGCGATTGCCTGTCTGCGACTGCACGAAGACGGGCTACTCGACCTACACGCTCCGGTCGCCGAGGTTCTCGACTGGTTCGAGGTTCCGTCCCGGTTCGACACACCGCTCACGACCCATCATCTGCTGACGCACACGGGAGGGCTCGTGATGATGAACGACTGCTGCCCGTCCAGCTGGTGGCAAGTGTGGGCACTGCGGAGTACGGAGCTCGGGTTCGAACCGGGATCGAGGTTCTCGTACTCCAACGTGGGGTACAACGTTCTTCAATGCGTCCTCGAGACGATCACCGGAAACCGTTTCGGCGACGCGCTGCACGATCTCATCTTCGAACCGTTGGGCATGCAGGATTCCTGGGGTGAGGTGCGAACCCAGCAGCTTCCCAGACTCGCGCGAGGACACAAGTACTCGATGTACGATGACCGGCCGGTCTGCGTGCCTGATCGACAGGCTGTCGTCAACTGGTACGAGATGAGCGCAGGCTGCGCCAGTGTGGTGACAACACCGACGGATCTCGCCCGCTTCCTCCGTATGCTCCTCCGCCGGGGCACGGCGGAGGACGGCACCAGACTCCTGTCAAAGGACACGTTCGACGCGATGATCCGGCCGTACGCTACGATCGATGGGTTCTTCCAAGGATCGACGCAAGGGTACGGCGTGCTGATCGAGACATCGGACGACACCGGGGGAACCCCGCGGATCATCGGTGGCGGTGAGAACCTCGGGTACGAAGCGGCCATGTATGGAGACTTCGCGGCGCAGGTCGGCGTAATCCTGTTCAACAACAGCTTCGACGTACGCTGGAATGACGTGAAGTACGCGATGTCGGTGCTCCTTGCCGCATCGGCCGACCAACCACTCCCCCCGCTCCCTGCGGTCGCCCCGGACAATCCCAAACAGGTGGGTGACAAGGCCGACGACTACGCCGGCGCATACACTGGCGACGACTGCACGCTCGCGATTCACCCGAAGGACGGTACACTCGTGCTCTCCGCCGCGGGAACGTCCGTACAGCTGGAGCGAATCCACGGTGACAACTTCGTCGCTCCTCATCCGGCATTTGAGCACGCGATGTTGTCGTTCGGCCGGAATGATGCCGGCGACGTCGTCGCAGCGTACTCCCTCGGCAACGAGTATCGAAACGAGCGCTACGACGGCCGGGCAGAGCCCTCGTATCCGCCCGCGTGGGACGCATACGTCGGGAAGTATCGATCGTACGGAATCATCGTGACCAACTTTCGTATCTTTGTGCGAAACGCGACCCTGTTTCAGCAGGCGTACAGCGGATACGTCGATCAGCCGCTGACCGACCTGGGAGACGGCCGATTCCGAAGTGGGGATGAGACATCTCCCGAGGTTCTGGTCTTTGACTGCATGGCGGGCGGCAAGACGCTGCGGTGCCGTACCGCCGGCGGTGCCTTCTTCCGCGTGAGCGAGCCGTAGTCGGGATTGTTGCCCTGGCCGATCGATCGCGCTACCCTCGCACACGAGGATCGGCAGGGGCACATCCACATCGCAACCACAGGAGGCCGGATGTCTCAGGAAGTCGCGCAATCGTTGGAGGATCGACTCGTCCGCTACGCACGAATCGCTACGCAAAGCCGTGAAGGCGTCGATCAGGTTCCCTCGACCGCCTGCCAACTCGAGCTACTAAAGGTGCTGCAGGAAGAACTGACAGAGATGGGGGCGCAGGACGTCCGCCTCACGGAGAGCGGTTTCGTGATCGCCACCCTTCCTGCCTCTCTCGCCCAGCGAGAGGTCCCCACCGTCGCCTTTCTCGCCCATGTCGACACGGCGACGGATTTTCCGGCACTCGACGTGAAGCCCGTGGTTCACCGTAGCTACGACGGTTCCGCAATTGTACTGCCCGGCGATCCGACGAAAGTGCTCGACGAAACGACCGCACCCGGACTCGCGAGCAACGTCGGGACAACGATCATCACGTCGGACGGAACCACGCTGCTCGGGGCGGACGACAAGTCCGGCATCGCAATCATCATGACGCTGGCGGAGACGTTGCTCAACACACCGGAGGTTCCCCATGGGGCGATCCGCGTCTGTTTCACACCCGACGAGGAGATCGGAACCGGGATCAACGCGTTGTCACTCGACGAACTTGACGCCGACGTCGCCTACACCCTCGACGGCGAGAATCTCGGAGAGGTGACATACGAGAGCTTCTCCGCCGACAAGGCCGTCGTTCGGATCACCGGCGTTGCGATTCATCCCGGCAAGGCGAAAGGCCGTCTCGTGAACGCACTCACGCTCGCCGGCAAACTGATCTCCTTGCTTCCTCAACATGCTCGAACGCCTGAGACCACGGACGAGCGGGAGGGCTTCATCCATCTGGTGCACATGACGGGCACGGCAGCCGAGACCGAACTCCACTTCATCCTGCGCGACTTCGAACTCGCCGGGCTCGAGAGCCATGCACTTGCCCTGCAAGCCGCGTGCGATGCACTGACGCTGCTTGAGCCGAGAGCCACGGTCGAGTGCACCGTAAGCCGGCAGTACCGAAACATGCGCTACTGGCTGGAAGCGGACCTGCGACCAGCAGATCTCGCCGTCGAAGCGGTGCGCCGGGCCGGCGTGGCCCCGGCGATCAAGCCGATCCGCGGCGGCACCGACGGCTCGCAGCTGACCGAGCGGGGTCTGCCGACGCCGAACCTTTTCGCCAGCATCCACAACGCACACGGGCCGCTGGAATGGACGAGCGTTCGGGAGATGGAAGCGTCCTATACGACCTGTCTCGAACTGGTCAAGCTGTGGGCGGAGGAGTCAGCGTAGCGCGTCCGCCGGATCTCCCGTGCATCGACTGAATGACCGGGTGCCAGCGTGAATCGGTCTCCAGGCCTTTCATCTCCGGGAGAGCCTGTCGCGGCATTGGATGACACCACCCCGACCGTGCCGCGCGTTGCAGGCGTGCAAACGCCGTCCTGTCGTCCCCCAAGACTGCCGACGCGCGCGCAGCCAGGAGGTGCGATCCCTCCTCGGCGGCGGCGAAGCCACACAGCGTCGTGTACAGCGTCTCGACCTCCTCGATCCGACCCGCGGTCCATGCCGCGGAGATCGCATCGACAAACTCATCGCCGATCGCCTGAGCCATCTTCGCGTGGCCTGACTCGTCAAACCGGACGGGGTACAGCGCTGTCTCGCGGACCTGCCGGAAACCCGCCCGTTCCGCGGTTCGGATCGACGGCTCGTTCCACGCCCCGCAGTGCCACCCGACGGTGCGGATCCCTCGAGCGAACAGGCGTTCGACAGTGAGGCACGTTGTGCAGTACGCCAGTCCTTGCCTGCGATGCGTTTCCACAGTCTCAACCCCGATGTCGCTCAGGTCCGCGACCACTGAGTCGGCAAGGCACCACGCAACAACGGATCCGTGACGCACGGCGACGCTGCCAACTCCGTGATCGAGGAACGCATCGCCCGACCCGTAGTTGTATCGCATCCAGTCCTCCACGGAGGAAGGAAGCTCGATCCCGGAATCGGTCACCTCCCGATCCAACGGGCGTACGTCATAGCCCGGCGGAATGCGGTCCCGCCATTCCGAGGGAGGACACGCACACTCGTAGTGCAGCCGCCGATCGGGAATCGGAACCCGCGGGGACAGGAGCTCCGCCAGCCCTTCACTCCAGTCCCCTCTCGTACACGCAAGGAAGAGGAACGAGACCTCCTCGCCGAGTCCCTTCTCCGCGAACAGCCAGTGGCGAAGTGCTGCGTTGAACATAGGCCGATCCGGACGCCCGACAAGGTACGCCCACGCAAACGCCCCTTCGGGCGCCCCGATGAACAGAACACCCGGCGACTCGGCGTCGTCGACAAGCACGGTGCCAGGGCGGATCCCCGCAAGAACCGACAGGGCCATCCCCTGGTCTGCCAGGTCCACCGCAAGGAATCGGAGGTTGCCGTACTGCGACCGCGCGGGCTCGATCAGCATGTCTCGCTCCGTGCGTCACGCGTTCGATCGATCGGCCACACTCCAATGACCCACCGACCGCCCGACACCTCCCGAAGGAAGACGCGGTACGACCCGACAACCGTCTCCCTCGCCGGCTGCTCAGGGAACTCAGGCAGCGGGTGCACGCCGCGTGCGGCGTCCGGATTCCGTAGACGATCGTCGAGCGCACGCACGAACGCCTTCGCCTCGGCGCCATCCTGCAACGCCATTCGGTCGACGGCAACGCGAAGCTGTGTTCTGGCCGTTGGCGTGAATCGCATCATCATTGTCGCGTCTCGTGCCCGAGCCGGCGGTTCACGTCGGCAATCACTTCGTCCAGCGTGTACCCCTGCGCAGAGGCGATGTCCCGCTCCCCTTTCGCAAGGATCCCGAGCACCTCCCGTTCTCGGACCATTCGCTCGTACTGCTCGACGCCAACCAGGACAGCGACGGCATGACTGCGCTGTGTAATCACCATCGGCGCCGGGTTGCGCTCGAGTGCCGCCAGTACGCCTGCTACATCCTTTCGAAGGTCACTGACCGGGACGATTCTTGGTAGGCTGTACATCGATCCCTCCATGGTTGCGTTGATTGTACGTTTATTTGTACGTTTATCAATACCATACACAACCGAAGGCCCGCGGGCGCCGTTCTGCGCACGGAGGCCTCCCTTTGCGAGATCGAGGACACCCGCTATAGTGGGGCCACTTCGGGGGTGGAAGAGGACCGATGCGAAGACAGACTCGCGGCGTCGTACTCGTAACGGGAGCGTCCTCCGGTATCGGACGTCTGTGTGCCATACGCTTGGCCCGGGCGGGGTTCTTCGTCTTCGGCACGACCCGGCAGTCGCCTTCAGAGGTTCAGAGCCGCCTGCGTGCTGAAGCCGAAGGTACGGATCGACTCGTGATGCTTGGCGTTGACGTGACCCGAAACGAGACGGTGGTGGCGGCGGTCGAGTCGATCGTCGGCCGCACCGGGCGCCTCGATGCCGTGGTTAGCTCCGCGGGATACGGTCTTGCCGGTGCCGTGGAGGATACATCCGACGAAGAAGCGCTGGCCATACTCGACACGAACCTCCTCGGAGCGCACCGTGTCTGTCGTGCCGCGCTCCCGATCATGAGGACCCAGCAATCAGGAGTCCTCGTTCTCATCTCGTCGCTCGCCGGACGACTCGGACTGCCATACCAGGCCTTCTACAGCGCCAGCAAGTTCGCTCTCGAAGGCCTTGCGGAAGCACTTCGCTTGGAGGTCCGTCGGTACGGCGTCCGCGTCGTACTCGTCGAGCCCGGCGACTTCTCGACGGAGTTCACCGACAATCGGCAATACACCGGGGTGACGACCATCGACTCAATCTACCGCGACTCGTTCCAACGCACGATGGCCATCGTGGAGTCGGACGAGCGGACCGCGGCCTCGCCCGCAGCGGTTGCAGATCGGGTCATTCGGATTCTGGGGACCAAGCATCCGAGGCTTCGATACACCGTCGGCCCCATGAAGCAACGACTGGCCGCCCTGGTGAAGCGTGTCGTGCCCGACTCGTGGTTCGAAGCGATCCTTCGAGCGGCGTACAGAATGGAACGGCACCAGTGACTCACTCGGCGCCGAATCGTCGCGTGTGACCGCAGGACAATCCGACGCGCCCACCTACTCTCCGGAGCGGGGTAGCTGCTTGTACTGCGCTTCCAAGCGGCTCCGGTGTCGGCGCTCCTCGGCCGCCAGACCGCGGAACAGCGCGGAGGCCTCACCCTTGAACTCGGCGAGACGTTCGTACAGGGCCACCGACGTGTCCTCGCGCCGAATGGCAAGCAATAGGGCGTCGCCGAGAGACATGGACGACGTGGCTGTGGCGTCGTTCAGGAGCTCGACGAGGTCGGCATCCGCAGACGTGGGCGACGACGACCCCGCGATCAGCTCATCGACGGTGATCCGCGAGAGCATCTCGTAGTGCCCGTGTTCGGATGCTTTCAGCTCGTTGAGCAGGGCGATGACGGCTGGATCGGCGGCCTTCCCCGCCCATGTCCGATAGAACGCCTCCGCCTCCTTCTCTTTCGCAAGAGCGAAATCCAGTGCCCGCTGAAGCACGTCCCGCATCCTGTCTCTCCTTTCGCGTTTCGTCCCGCCGAGGGGTCGGGAGAACGTTCGACCGAACAGAGTATAGGCATGATCTCATCCGCAATCGACATCCGCTTGCCCGCGCGGCACGCGCATGGGTATCCTGGATTGGGGAGGGGAGCATGACCCGACGGATTGCGCAGGTTCTCATTGCCACCGGACTTCTCGGTATGCTGGTTGTCGGTCTCGTGCGCGCACAGAACCTGTACGTACTGGAGGGTCTGTTCCGCCAAGAGACCAACTACGAATATGCCGTTACGGCAACGCCCGGCGACCTTTACTACGTGTCGATCGCTGTACCGCTACCCGGTGACGGCGTGTCGTTGGGGCACAGCCAACGGGTCATCGACCACGAGGTGGTGGCCGATCCCGTCGCAGACAATGGGTGGGACACAACCGACGCCTCAGGCACTGTATGGCGCACAACGGAGTGGTACTACGTCGCAGAGTCGGCTGTCCTGACGCGACGCGTTCAGTGCGTCGAAGAGACCTTGTACGGCCCGATCGTCACAGCGTCGGCCTACCCGTTCTCCTCACGCGGTCTTCCGTCCTCGGTGTCCCGTTGGCTGGAAGCCGATGGCTACTCGCAGTCCAGCGCGCCGGAAATCGTCGAACTGGCAGACGAACTCACGCGCGGTGCACAGACCGAAATCGAGGCCGTCGGGCGCATCCTCGGATGGGTTCATGCCCAGATCGAGTACAGCTGCTCGAGAACCGTCTGCGTCCCGGTGTTCGAGGTCGATGCGCTGTTTACGCTGGAGAACCGTATCGGGAACTGCGTGAACTTCGCCAATCTGGCGATTGCTCTCCTTCGCGCCGCCGGGCTCCCAGCCATGCCGGTCACAGGCTTTGTAGCTGATCGCGCTGAGTCGCACGCGGCGCATGCTTGGATCGCCGTGTATTTTCCAGACCTTGACTGGGTCGAGTTCGAGACTGCCAACTGGATGCCCGCGTACGGCGAGGTCCCGGTCACCTTCCTGCTGCCGCAGCACATCACCCTGCATCGCGGCGAAGGGCAGGGCGTCTGCAATGCATCGTTCACAGAGCTTCACGCCGCCGAGTTTGCGATCACCGAGCGGCCGATCGAGGTCACCGAGGTCGCCGCGCAGATCGGCGCGGGGCAAGCGGTCTCATGGGTCGTCACGCTCGAGTCCGCGTATGATGAGATCACACGATTCACGCTGCAGGTCGACGGCGTCCCCACCGGTTGGCACGTCGGCCTCAGCGAATCGGAAGTGTCCATCAACCCGGAAGGCGTCGCGGATACGCGCGACATTCTGCTCACCGTCTGCCCACCAGCCGATGCGCAGACGGGCGCGGAGGCGACAATCGCGCTGCGCGCGACCACGGAAGCCGGAGACGATGTGGGGACGGTCACGGCAGCAGTTCGCGTGAGGGGTGAGTAGGTCTCCGAGCCTTCAGGTCCACTGGATCGCATCCGTCTGTGCACACGGAGGCGTCTTCGACTGACGCGATCGGTGACCAGCCGAAGAGGAGGAGGCATGGCCGAAGCGACGGGCAGGAAAGCAGACCATGAACGCGAACTCCGACGCCTGCGGGCACGCGTAGCACAGTTGGAGCAAGACAACGCCTCACTTCGTGACTCCGAAGAACGACTCCAGATCCTGTTCGAGCGGGCACCGGACGCCTACTACCTTTCCGATCTAACGGGCGTCTTTCTCGACGGCAATGCGGCCGCCGAGGCCGTCACCGGCTACACGCGGGAGGAGTTGATCGGGAAGAACTTCCTCACAATCGCGCTACTCTCGCCGAGGGACGCGCTCCGAGCCGCCGGGTTGCTTGCACGGAACCTGGTCGGGCACTCGACCGGACCGGACGAATTCACGTTGACTCACAAGGACGGACGCAGGGTCCCCGTCGAGATCTCGACACACCCCGTGACGATCGAAGGCCGAAGGCTTGTCCTGGCAATCGCTCGGGACGTCTCGATCCGCCGGCGGACGGAAAAAGAACTGCGTGAGCGTGTGAAGCAGCTGGAGGCGTTCTACCGCCTGTCGGACATCGCCGAACGGAAGCACGCCTCGATTGACGAGGTGTGCCAATCGCTCGTCAACGTCCTCCCGAAGAGCTGGCAGCACGACGAGGTCGCCTGCGCCCGCATCGTATTGAGGAATCGGGACTTCCGCTGTGCCAAGTATGCAGAAACGGCGTGGGCGCAGTCTGCGGCCGTGCGAGCGTACGGCGACGTGATCGGCAGGATCGAGGTGACGTACCTCGACGCAAGGCCGCAGCAGGAGGAAGGTCCGTTTCTCAAAGAGGAACGACGCCTCCTTGAGGCCATCGCCGAACGGCTCGGGCACATCGTCGAACGCCAGGAGACCGAGGAGGCGCTCCGCTCCAGCGAGAACCGGTATCGCACGCTGTTTAACGGAAGCCAGGATGCGGTTGTCGTGATCGATGACGAGACGGGGAGCATCCTCGACTGCAATTCCAGCTTGTGCCGGATGACCCAACGCGCCAAGGCCGAACTGATCGGCCGGATGAACTCGATCCTCTACCCTCCGTCGGATCAATGCCTCCCACCTGGCGGGAGCTTCCTCGATCGCACAGCGGAGGCGGAGGCGAAAGGCACCCCCCTCGAGAAAGAGATCATCACGAGCGATGGCCGTCGGATCCCGATCGAGGTCCGTCTCACCCGTGTCGACATTGACGGGCGCCGCTGTCTGTTGGGGATTCTCCGCGACATCACACAGCGGAAGACCTTCGAGGAAGAGCTTGCCCGAATGGCACGCCACGACGCGCTGACCGGAATACTGAACCGATACGGACTCGCCGAGGCGCTCGACCGAGAAGTCGCGCGAGCTACGCGGTATGGTCGCCCCATCGGCTTCCTCATGGTCGACGTCAACCGGTTCAAGGAGATCAACGATCGGTTCGGCCATGCAATGGGTGACAAGGTTCTGCAGGCGATTGCCGAAGTGCTGAAGAACAATACCCGCGAGTCCGACCTGCTTGTCCGCTATGGCGGCGACGAGTTTCTCGTCGTTCTCCCGGAGACAGACGGGGAAACCGAGATCGTCAGAGAGCGGATCAACAGAGAAGTGGAACAGAGGAACGAGACGAACCCGCTGCTTGAGTTTCCCGTCACATTGGCCATCGGAAGCGTTCACTGGACCTCCGCGTGCAACCAGACTGTCGATCAAACCCTGGAGGAAGCGGATCGTAGGATGTACGAGGACAAACGCGGCCGGCAGCAACGGCGCGAGTAGCGCGGCGTTCTCCCTCACGGACGGCCACTACCCGGACAGAAACCCTTCCTGACTCTCTGTCGAGGACTTGTCAGGGGCGCCTGATTCCTCTAGCCTGGCCAGTAGCAGCATGTGGCTTCGTGCATGGGAGGAAAGGAGCGAGTATGGGCGTCGCGTCGTTTGTGTTGGCCCTGTTGGCCTGGCCGTTCACCTACGTGTACTGGATCATCGGAGCTGTCTCCGGAATCTTGGCGATCGTCTTCGGTGCCGTGTCATTCAAGAACGCTGGATACCAGAGGGGATTGGGCATCGCCGGGTTCGTCATCGGCGTCATCTACGTGGTGCTGTTCATCATCGGCATCATCGGAGGCATCGCCATCCTCACGTCGGAGGCGTACTACTGGTAGTCGGCGGCAAGGCCGTGCACTAGCGAACGTCCAGTCCGGACGCACGCGATCCGGGGAGTTCTGGGATGATGGTGCGTACCCTTGCCCCGGTCGTCGGGTCTACTGCTGTTAGCCGATTCGCATCGGACTCAATGACCCAGACCTCTCCATGCTGCATGTCCATGGCGGCAATCGGGAATAGGTCGGCCGACAGATCGACGGGATCGGTCTCCACCTGTAGTTGGATGTCCCGCACAATGGCTTCGCGCGGAGTGATTCGAATCTTGTACAGGCGTTCTGTAGCCCCTTCCACGTACCAGAGGTAAGGGTCCCCGTCGTCCCACGTGCAGTCGAGGCCCTGCGGATCGGTCAGCAGCGGCTCCCCGACCAGTACCGGAGGCACGCCGCGCAGTCGTCCTGCACCGTACACATCGAGGATCCACGCAGCAGCGGAGTCGAGCATGTACAGGTTCCCGGTAAATCCGTCGATCAGCCACAAGCACTCGCCCCACTGGGCGAAGTCGGCAGAGGCAAGAAGCAGCGGATCGGTCGACGGCGCATTGAACGTTTCGTCGAGGTCTCCGGTCTCGGGATCGATACGAACAAGTCGGGGGCTTCCCTCGTTCGCGCATGCAACGTACAACCACTCCGTCTGCCCGACCTCGGCAAGCGTTAGCCCATGAGGCTGCGTGTACGGCAGGGGGTACGTTGCCAGCACGGCCCCGCCCACGTCAAGCTTGTACACACAGGCCAGCGCCTCATCACAGATCCACACCGTAACGTCGGGCGCCTGGACGGACACGACCGCCGTCGCAGTCGCCGATCGGCCGTCGGCGTCCATCACCGTCAGCGTCACGGTGTACTCCGCCGCGTCCGCGTACGTGTGATACCCGGTTGCCTCGGCCGACGTGTGCCCGTCTCCGAAGTCCCAGTGATACAGGACGATGCCGCTCGGTGCGTGTGATGCTGTCCCGTCGTACTCGACAACAAGCGGTGCCGTCCCTACGCACGCGTGGCATGTGGTCCCGCCCACCCATAGGGTGATATTCGCCACCGGAGCCTGCGAACGGAAACAGCCCCCCAGAAGGACAAGCGTCGTGGCAAGCAAGGCCAGACGTACGAACGATCTTGCGGTTCTCGGCATACGCGTTCACTCCTGCGTCGACTAAGCTGCTGCAGCCTACCGCGTTCCGGCTGCGCTGTCGAGTGGTCAGCCGTTTCTTGCTCCACCAGAGGAGCAGACCGGCTTCAGGCTTCGCACAGACACCAGGGTCAGGCCTTTATTCTTGAATCCTCACCATGACCCGATGCCCAAGGCGTTGCAGCATCCGATCCAGGTCCGTCACGTACAGACACTTGCAGCACTGCCCAGGTGGATTCCTCGGATTCAAGAATAAAGGCCTGACCCCACGCTCGGTCTGCGTACGGTTTCCTGTGTCATCGACCACGAAGCCGTTGACTTGAGCACGATCCTGCCTATACTACACTTCATGACACACGCAAAGAGCGCCGACCAGACAGTGTTTGCGACGGCCCTTTGCGTGATGTGCGGTACGACGATGTCGGATCTTGTGTAGCTAGATAGCTAGCTCACAAGGTCCGAAACAGCGACTGCGGATACCCGCAGTCGTTTTGCTTTGTGGGCGGGCGACGAGGAATGGGGAGAGTACGGAATGATGAAGAAACAGGGAATGGACTTGCCGCTGCATCGGGGCGCACCGGGGGAACCGGCAGACCGGATGGACTACTCACTGTCTGAGATCGATCCCCTCCTCGCGGGCCTCGTCACTCGAGAAGCCGCACGCCAGGAGGAGAAGATCACGCTGATCCCGTCAGAGAGTCGGCCGCACCCGGCCGTCCTCGAGGCACTCGCGTCCCCCCTGACCAGCCTCTACGCCGAGGGGTATGCGCCACGGCGCCTGCGCACGGCCACGCTCGCCGCGTTGGCGAACGTCGACGCACGGCTGGCAGAGCATCGAGAGATGGGAACCCGACGGTACTACGAGGGAACCGAAGTCGCCGATCTCGTGGAGAGCATCGCCGAGCGACGAGCGGCTCGATGCTTCGCAAGCAGGGACTGCCCAGAGGCGGACATCTACGCGAACGTCCAGGCACTCTCCGGCTCGGCAGCCAATCTGGCGATCTACCAGGCACTGCTCGAGCCCGGCGACACGATTCTCGCCATGGCGCTGGCCGAGGGCGGCCATCTCACGCACGGATCGCCGTACAGCGTTTCCGGACAGCGCTACCACGCCGTGTTCTATCACACCGATCCATCGACCGAACGTCTCGACTACGACGCCATCGCCCGGCTCGCTCGCGAGCACCAACCGAAACTGATCGTCGGCGGGTTCACCTCCTACCCCTGGGAGCCTGATTGGCCTGCACTCCGTCGCGTCGCGGACGACATCGGGGCGGTCTTGCTAGCGGACGTCTCTCATCTTGCCGGTCTCATCGTCGGCGACGTCTGCGAGAACCCTCTGCCACATGCAGACGTTGTGATGTTCACGACGCACAAGACGCTGTGCGGACCTCGCGGCGCCGTCATCCTGTCGAAGGACGCGGAGCTTGCCCGTCGAATCGATCGGGCCGTGTTCCCCGGCCTCCAAGGCGGGCCGCACGTCAACAACATTGCGGCCATCGCGGTTGCTCTTCATCTTGCACAGAGCCGCACCTTCGCGGACACGCAACGTCTGACCGTTTCGAATGCGCGCTCGCTGGCTGATGCACTCGCAGTCGGTGGACTCAGGCTTGCCTACGGAGGCACCAACACACACCTTGTGCTCACCGATCTCGCTCCTCTCGGGCTGGACGGCGGGACGGCGGCCCGTGCACTCGATCGTGCCGGCATCGTGTGTAATCGCAACGTGCTACCCGGAGATCGAAATGGTGGAACCGTACGTGGAATCCGCTTCGGAACAACATGGGTGAGCCAGTGGGGCTGGGGAGCGGATGAGATGCGACTGCTTGCAGGGGTCATTGCTCGCTTGGTGAACGCGATCGCGGCCGACTCCTCGCCCGACGCCTCGCAGTCCGCGTGCGCCGCCGCGCGACGAGACGTCGCGTCGTTGCTGGCAACCGGACGAGCCATGGCGGGCGCGGCTCTCGCCGAAGAGCCAATCCGAGTGGAACCGAGCAATCCACTCCCTGAGGAGGCAGCCGGGGCCCCGTGCCGGCTTCGCCGCTGAAGTCGGCGCCGCGGGAGCGACAGAGGAAAAGACGCCGCTGATACGGCAAGAGGAAAGTGAGCGAACGGAGCAACCGATGATGCAAACAACGATGACAAGACAGGCCGCCGTACTGACGGTGAAGAGCGAGGCGATGCGCGCGGCGGGCGCCTGCTTGCGAGAGCAGGGTTTCGTGGAGATCCTTCCCGTTCTTCTCTCGCGGATCACCGACCCGCTCCACCACGAGACGTATGGGGGAGAGGTGGACTACTACGGCGTGCCGTACCAGCTGACCAAGAGCATGATCCTACACAAACAGATCGCCTTGAAGACCCTGCCGCGTGTGTTCTGCTTCTCTCCCAACGTACGCATGGAGCCCGCGCAACGGGCAGGGCTCGGACGGTACCTTGCGGAGTTTGTCCAGCTCGACCTCGAGATCCGAGACGCGACCCGAGAGGATGCCATGGCCATCGGCGAGCGCCTTCTCGTCTCCGTACTCGAAAACGTCAGAGAGCGATGTGCGCGAGAACTCGCCGTGCTGGAAAGGGATCTGCCGGTCCCCCGGATGCCGTTCGATCGAGTCCCGTACGCCGCTGCCGCCGCCCGGTTTGGCGAACCGTTCGACGACGCGCTGTCCCAGAGTTTGGCCGACCCTGCCTGGGTCATCGACTTTCCCCGACGAGTACGGGAGTTCTATGATCGCGAGGACCCAACGCGCCCCGAGATCCTGCTGGACATGGATCTCGTGTACCCCAACGGATTCGGAGAGGCCCTGTCCGGCGGTGAGAGGGAGTACGAGATCCGGCGAATCGTTGATCGCCTCGACCGGGACGCGCTGTCACGCGATGCATACGAAATCTATCTTCACCACGCAGAACAGGGACTTCCTCGCAGCGCAGGCTTCGGGATTGGCGTGGAGCGTCTCACGCGTTTCTTATGCGGCCTCGAACGTGTCGACGAAGCGAGGCTGTTCGCCAAAGTCCCTGGAGACACAACCGCCATCTAGTCGAGCACCGCGCCTCGACTCGCCGGACCGACAGCAGCGGCGTACCGGCGCAAGAGGCCGCTCGACGGAGCCGGACGCGCCGCCGACCCCGCACGCGCCTGTCGTGCCGCGAACTCGCCCGCCGGCACGTCCAGCGACAGCGTACCCTGCTCCAGATCGAGGGAGATCCGGTCGCCGTCCGCAACCAGGGCGATTGGCCCTCCGGCTGCCGCTTCCGGACACACGTGTCCCACAGCGGCCCCTCGGGAGGCCCCGGAAAAACGACCGTCCGTGACCAGCGCCACCGAGTCGTCCAACCCCATGCCCGCCAGGGCGGACGTCGGCAAGAGCATCTCGCGCATGCCTGGCCCTCCCTTTGGCCCTTCGTACCGAATGACCACAACGTCTCCGCGGCGAACTCCACCGCCGAGAATTGCCTCGAGCGCTGCCTCCTCCCCCTCGAAGACGCGGGCCGGGCCGGTGTGCCGCTGCATGGTCGGGCAGACTGCGGACGCCTTGACCACGCATCCTCCGGGAGCAAGATTCCCTTTCAGGATACGGATCCCGCCGTTGCTCGAGATCGGATCGTCACTCGGGTGAATCGCCCCGTCGTTCGACCGTGGGCGCGCTGTCGCGACAATCTGTTCGATGGGTCCGCCGATGACGTGGGATGCACTCCCATCGATGCATCCGGCGCGAGCCAGTTCTCGCAGAACAGCGGGGATCCCGCCGGACGCGTGAAGATCCTCCATGTGATGCGGCCCGGACGGGCTCAGCTTGACGAGATACGGAGTCTTCGCGCTGATCTCGTCGAAGGTGTCGAGCGACAGCTCGATGCCGGCAGCGTGTGCGATCGCGGGAAGGTGCAGCACCGTGTTCGTCGAACCACCGATCGCCATGTCCACGGCAATGGCGTTCCGGAATGCGGGACCCGTCAGAACGTCACGCGGCCGCATGTCCGCTTCAATCGCACGTATCACGACGCGGCCCGCTTCTTTGGCCAGCCGGATGCGATCTGCCGAGATTGCCGGGATCGTTCCGTTCCCCGGAAGTGCAAGGCCAAGCACCTCCGCCAAGCAGTTCATCGAGTTGGCCGTGAACAGCCCGGCGCACGAGCCGCACCCCGGGCACGCAGCCAACTCCAACGCCCGCAGTTCCTCATCGTCCATCGCTCCAGCCCCATGCTTCCCGACGGCTTCGAACAGCGACTTGAGGTCGACAGAACCGCCACCGTGCGTTCCGGCCAACATCGGTCCTCCACTCACGAGCACGGTCGGGCAGTTCACACGGGCCGCCGCCATCATCATCCCGGGAACGACCTTGTCGCAGTTCGGGACCAGCACCAGACCGTCGAACGCGTGCGCGACGGCCATCGCCTCTACGGAGTCCGCGATCAGCTCGCGACTCGGAAGGCTGTATCGCATGCCCTCATGTCCCATGGCGATGCCGTCGCAGATCGCAATCGTGTTGAACTCGATCGGCGTCCCTCCGGCCGCGCGAACGCCCGCTTTCACCGCCTCGGCAATGGATCGAAGGTGGACATGCCCGGGGACCACTTCGCTGAACGAGTTTGCAATGCCAACCAAGGGGCGTTGCAGTTCGTCCGGTGTGAGTCCGGTCGCATAGAAGAGACTCCGGTGCGGTGCACGTGCGGCCCCGCGCTTGACTCGATCGCTACGCATGAGTATTCGCCTCCGATCGCATCGTACCCCGTACGTGGGCCTCCAGCCCGTCCAAGACGGCCTGCGTCACGTCTTGCGTCCCCAGCTCAGAATCCGACGCCAAGTCAGGCGTTCGAACGCCCCTGGCGAGCGCCCACGAGACGGCGTCATCGATCCACTCCGCCTCCGCCACGAGACCGAGGCTGTAGCGGAGCAACATCGCTGCGCTGAGGATCGCGGCAAGCGGGTTGGCAGTCCCGGTCCCTGCGATGTCCGGCGCGCTCCCGTGGATCGGTTCGTACAGCCCCCGCACGCGGACACCCGGTCCGGGCCGTTCCGGCAGCCCTGCAAGGGAAGCGGACGGCAGCAGCCCCATCGATCCGGAAAGCATCGAGGCTTCGTCTGCCAGGATGTCTCCGAACAGGTTCCCGGTCACAACAACGTCGAACCTCTCCGGCCGTCTTAGGAGATGCATGGCGGCGGCATCGACGAGCATGGACTCGAACGCCACGTCCGGATACTCGTCCGAAACCCTCGAGACAACCTGACGCCACAGCCTCGACGACGCAAGCACGTTGGCCTTGTCGACGGATACAACCGAACGCCTTCGCTGCCGGGCAACCCGAAACGCCACGCGAGCGATCCGTTCGATCTCCGGTTCGCTGTACCCCATCGTGTCAAACGCCGTCCGCGTGTCCGGGGACGCTTCCTGTCGCGTGCCGAAGTAGATGCCGCCGATGAGTTCCCGGACGATCATCAGGTCGATTCCAGCCAGGCGGTCGGGCCGCAACACGGACGCGTCCTCCAGACCTCGGTAAACGCGCACAGGCCGAAGGTTCGCGAAGACACCCAGCGCTTCTCTCAGGCGGAGCAGACCCTGCTCCGGCCGTACCGATGCCCGCGGATCCGCCCAGCGAGGCCCGCCGACCGCACCGAGAAGCACCGCATCCGCTCCGAGGCAGGCGGCCGCCGTCTCCGGAGGAAGCGGATCGCCCCTCTCGTCGATCGCGATGCCCCCAATCCGTCCCTCGTGGAAGCGAAACGCATGCCCCGTTCGTGCGGCAATCGCTTCAAGCACCTGCCGCGCCGACTCGATAACCTCCGGCCCGATGCCGTCGCCCGGCAGCAGGAGAATGGTTGCGTCCATCGTGCCGTTCACCGTCCCGTTCGTTCGCCGCACACGACCGCCAGCGCAATCGATGCGTACTCGTACGCATCTGCTAAGGCCAGCCAACTGGCTTCGATGATGTTCGTTCCGCAGCCCACTGTGCTCCACCGCCGTCCGCCGTCGGTCGAGGTGATGAGGACGCGTGTCTTGGCAGCGGTGCCCGACTCCGCGTCGAGGATCCGCACCTTGTAGTCCGCTAGACGGACCTCCGCAATTCGAGGAAACTTAGGGATGAGAGCCTTCCGCACCGCAGCGTCCAGCGCGTTGACCGGACCGTTTCCGTCTGCAGCGGTCTGCACGATCTCGTCTTCGAACGAGACCTTCACCGACGCATCGGCCCGCATGCCGCCGTCCGGGTGTCCTTGCACAAGCACGTGAAAGTCATCCAGACAGAATGGCGATCGGTACTCCGGAGCCAGACGACGGATCAGCAGTTCCACGGATGCCTCCGCTCCTTCAAACTGAAACCCCAAGTGCTCGAGGTGCTTGATCTTCGAGAGCAGTGCGGCTTCCGCTCCTGTCCCCCCAATCTCTCCCAGCCGCAACCCGAACTCCTCCGTCTTCAAACGAAGGCTTGCCCGACCGGAAACGCTGGACACGAGGGTCCGGGTCCGATTCCCGACGGAGCTCGGGTCTACGTGCTCGTAGCTCTGCGCACACTTGGCCATCGCGTCGACATGCATGCCGCCCTTGTGAGCAAACGCACTCGCTCCAACGTACGGGCGTTGCGGATCGGGCCGGCAGTTCGCAATCTCGTCGATGGCTGCGGACAGCCTCGACAGAGAGGGCAACGCACGCGCAACGCGGCACGTGTGGCGAAGCTTAATGACGAGCGAGGGCAGGAGTGCGCAAAGGTCCGCATTCCCGCAGCGCTCGCCGTATCCGTTGACGGTTCCCTGCACGTGAGTCACACCGGACTGCACAGCAACAAGCGAGTTTGCCACGGCAACCCCCGCATCGTTGTGCGCGTGAATTCCGATCGGCGAATCCATCCGGTGATGGACGAACTCGACGACGCGACCGAGCTGCTGGGGCAGGCTCCCGCCGTTTGTGTCGCATAGCACAAGCGTCGACGCTCCGGCGTTGGATGCAGCACACAGCGTGTCCATGGCGTACCCGGAATCCGCACCGAACGCATCGAAGAAGTGCTCGGCATCGAAAATCACCTCTCGTCCGGCGTCAACCAAGTATGACACCGTGTCGCCGATCATCCGAAGATTCGTCTCCAGTGATGTCGAGAGAACGTGGCGAACGTGCGACGGGTGGCTCTTGCCGAACACGGTGACAGCCGGTGTCCCGGCGGCGAGCAGGGCGCGGACACCTGCATCGTCTTCGACATGACGGTCGGCTCTTCGTGTACATCCAAACGCGGCCAAGCGTGCGTTTCGGATGGTCATCTCCTTGGCCCGCTCAAAGAACAGCGCATCGGTCGGGTTCGATCCAGGCCACCCTCCTTCGATGTAGTCCAGGCCGAGTTCATCGAGCAGCTCCAGGACCCTCAGTTTGTCCTCCACGGAGAACAGCAGTCCTTCCTGTTGCGCGCCATCCCGCAGCGTGGTGTCGTACACGACCAATCTCATGACTGCCCCGCCCTCTTGGGTTGCTCCTTCGTGGCCTGTCCGCGCAGTCCGTCGAACACACCGTCTCGCAACCGATCTCGCGTATAGGGGATCAGTCCCCCTGCGTCGATCAACCCGAGAACGAACGGCGTGAAGGCGTCCGCAGGATAGGTCGTTCCCAGGGTTTCGTTCTTCACCACGCCCCCCCGCACGTCGACCTCGAAACGGTGCCCGGTCTGTGCTTCGTCCGCCCCACGCTTGCACACGAGGATCGGGAGCCCGATGTTCAGAGCGTTTCGATAGAAGATACGGGCGAAACTCGACGCAACGACGCACGAGATTCCCGCGGCCTTGAGTGCGATTGGCGCGTGCTCTCTGGACGAACCGCACCCGAAGTTCTCGCCGGCGACCACCACGTCGCCGGGCTGGACTTCCGAAGCGAACACCGGATCAACGTCCTCCATGCAGTGTCGCGCAAGCGCATCCGGATCGGACGACATCAGATACCGCGCGGGGATGATCGCGTCCGTGTCGATGTGATCGCCGTACTTCCAGACCTTCCCTGTCCACCTCACCGCAGGACCTCCTCGGGGGACGTAATCCGCCCTGCAACGGCTGAGGCCGCCGCAACGGCCGGCCCGGAGAGGTACACTTCGCTCTCCGGATGCCCCATTCGTCCTCGGAAGTTGCGGTTCGTCGTACTGAGCGCCCGCTCCCCGGCAGCAAGGACCCCCATGTGGCCGCCGAGACACGGACCGCACGTGGGCGTACTCACGGCGGCACCGGCGCGAAGGAACGTGTCCAGCAGCCCCTCGCGAGCGGCCTGCCGGACGACGTACTGGGATCCGGGAAGCACGATGCAGCGTACGTCGGGATGAACCTCGTGCCCACGCAGAATGTCTCCAGCCTCGCGCAGATCCTCAATCCGGCCGTTGGTGCACGACCCGATAACAACCTGATCGATGCACACGTCGCCAAGCTCGCTGACACCGCAGACGTTGTCCGGGAGAAACGGTCGCGCGACTTGCGGCTCGAGGGCGTCGACCTCCAAACGAACGACCCTTGCGTAGGTCGCCTGGGCGTCCGGCTGCCACGGCTCGGTGTGCCGAACACAGAGAGGCGGTCCGGGATGAGCCGTTACATAGGCGCTGGTCACGCAGTCCGTCCCGAAGAGCCCTGCCTTGGCACCGCACTCGATCGCCATGTTGGACATCGTGAAACGAGCATGCATCGGCAGCCGCTCGAGAGCGGGGCCAGTGAACTCAAGCGCCTCGTATCGGGCGCCGTCCACTCCGATCTGCCCGATCGTGTAGAGAATCAGGTCCTTCCCACCAATCCAGGGCGGGAGTTCTCCGACGTACTCGACGCGCACGCTCTCCGGAACCCGTACCCACGCGGAGCCCGTCGCCATGGCGCAAGCGATGTCTGTTGAGCCCATACCTGTCCCAAACGCGGCGAGCGCTCCGTACGTGCATGTATGGGAATCCGCCCCGACGACAACGTCCCCCGGCCGTACGAGCCCCTGTTCGGGGAGGAGGACATGTTCGATGCCCGCTCGCCCCACGTCATAGAAGTGCTTCAGGCCCTGTGCACGGGCGAAGCGCCTCAGGAGCGCGGTCTGCTCGGCCGAGGCGATGTCCTTGTTTGGAGTGAAGTGATCGGCTACCAACACGATCGCGTCCGGATCAAAAACCGTTTCCACTCCAAGTTTGCTGAACTCGCGAATCGCAATCGGCCCCGTAATGTCGTTGGCCAGCACACGATCCACTCTGACTTCCAGGAGATCGTTTGCGTGAATCGATCGCTGCGCGTCCAACGCGAGCGGCTGTCCATCGCGAACCGCATGCGAGCTCAGAAGCCTCTCTGCAAGCGTCTGAAGCATGTCAGCTCGCGTCCTCCTGTGCGGAACGTTGCGTCCGTTCCTTCGTCTTCGTCTTGGACCTGACCTCCCCCAGTGCTTGGGCATCCCAACGGGCCGACCATCCTGAGACCATCGGCTCGTCCTCGGATTCGTCCACCGGTTTCCCTGTCCGTTCATCTTTGGTCATGCTTCGCCCTCCCGATTGGTCGTTCGAACAAGACGTCCGCTTCGTTCGCCCGCTTCCTTTGCTTGTGATTGAGCCAGCCGATTGAGTGCCCCGATGTACGCCTTGGCACTCGCGACAATGATGTCCGTGTCCGCACCGTACCCCGAAGCCATTCTGCCGGTTCCCCGCTCTTCGACCCGCACGGCGACACGTCCCTGCGCGTCGATACCGTCGGTGATCCCATGGATATCGAATTCACGTAATGTGCAGTCCGGCCCGATGATGTCATTGATCGCACGGTACGTGGCGTCCACCGGCCCCGTTCCCACACTGGCACAGGTGTGCTCCACGCCGTCTGGGTCGAGGATCCGAACCGTCGCGGTCGGCATGCCCGGATGTCCGCAGACCGCCTGGACCTCCGCCAGTCGGAATCCCTCCCCCGCACGCTCGAACAGGTCTGCGACCAGCGCCTCCAAGTCGGCGTCGGTGACCGTCCGTTTCTTGTCCGCTAGCGCCTTGAACGCGGCAAACGCTTCGTCCAGCGCCTCGCCATCGAGTTCGTATCCGAGATCGGCGAGATGAACGCGGAACGCATGTCGCCCCGAGTGCTTCCCGAGGACGAGCCTCGAATGCGTCAAGCCGATGCGCTCCGGATCGATGATCTCGTAGGTCGTCTGGTTCTTGAGGAGCCCGTCTTGATGGATCCCCGACTCATGCGAGAACGCGTTCGACCCGACAATGGCCTTGTTGGCCTGTACGCGAATCCCTGTCGCGTCGCTGACCATCTGGCTCGTTCGAGCGATGTGGACCGTCTCGACGCCGGTTTCGAACATGAGATCATCCGCTCGTGTCTCACACAGCATCACGACCTCTTCGAGCGCGGCATTCCCCGCCCGCTCGCCCAGCCCGTTGACGGTGACCTCTACCTGTAGCGCCCCAGCACGCAAGGCAGCGAGGGTGTTCGCCGTCGCGAGTCCGAGATCGTCATGACAGTGGACGGATACGATGGCGTTCTCCAGCTCCGGGACACTGTCCATCAGGTGCCGAATTAGACGGCCGAACCCCTCCGGCGTCGCGTACCCAACCGTGTCCGGTATGTTGATCGTCCGGGCCCCTGCGGCCAGCGCCACGGCGACCACCCGGCAGAGGAACTCCGGGTCCGTACGACTGGCGTCCTCCGGGGAGAACTCGACGTCGTCGCACAGGCTGCACGCATACGCCACCGCGTCTTGCACACACCCGACAACGCCGTCCCTCGTGCTGTGAAGCTTGTGCTCAATGTGGATGTCGGACGTGGCGAGAAAGGTATGGATCCGAGGATATCGGGCGGCAGACACCGCCTTCCAAGCAGCATCGAGATCGGACACGCAAGCGCGAGCGAGGCCGCAGATCACCGGGGGACGGCGACCATGGCACCCCGTTGTCCCCACCCGTTCGGCGATATTCCGTACCGCCAAGAAGTCGGCGTGCGATGCGGCGGGGAAGCCGGCCTCGATCACGTCTACCCCCAGCACAGCCAGCTGGCGAGCAATGCGCAGTTTCGCGGAACCCGACAGCGTCGCGCCGGGGGACTGCTCGCCGTCTCGCAGCGTCGTGTCGAAGATGAGGATCCGCTGCCTGTCCGCCGGGTTCATCGATCGTCCCCGTCGACGGCCGTCTCAGGTCGCAAGCCGCGAACGGCCGCGCCCGCTTTCCAGAACTCCGATTCGCGCATCGCAGACAACTCATCCTCGAGCGAAGCGCGATACGTCGGTGACGCGTTGGCTTCCAGTACGACGCGGGTCTCCCTACCCGTCAGCACACTCTCATACAACTCCGTGAACACGGGGGAGACCGCGTCACGGAACCGACCCTTCCAGTCCAGTGCGCCGCGTTGCGCCGTGGTGCTGGTCCGAGCGAACATCCCATCCATGCCGTACGTTCCTACAAGACGGATCAAGCTCTGGGTGAGTTCCTCCACGGTCTCGTTGAACGCCTCGCTCGGGGAGTGCCCGTGGGATCGCAGTACGTCGTACTGCGCCTCCATCACACCGGCCAATGCCCCCATCAGTACACCGCGCTCGCCGGTGAGATCGCTGACCACCTCGTTGCGGAACGTGGTTGGAAACAGGTACCCCGATCCGATCGCGATACCGAGTGCGAGGGTACGGTCCAGCGCACGCCCGGTGGCGTCTTGCCCCACGGCGTAGCTGCTGTTGATTCCACTCCCCGCAAGGAAGTTGGCCCGAACGTTTGCCCCGGAACCCTTTGGAGCCACGAGGAGGACGTCGACGTCGGCGGGCGGCACAACCCCGGTCTGGTCTCCGTAGAAGACGGCAAACCCGTGCGAAAACGCCAGCGCGTCTCCTGCCCGCAGCGCGTCCTTCACCGTCGGCCACAGTGCCTTTTGCGCAGCATCGGATACCAGGTAGTGCACGATCGTTCCCTGCTGGGCGGCCTCGCCGATCGGAAACAGCGTCTCGCCCGGAGCCCACCCGTCAGCGACTGCCTTGTCCCACGTCGGCGAGTCCTGCCGCTGGCCGACGATCACTCGGACACCGTTCTCCTTCAGGTTCAGGGCCTGTGCGGGTCCTTGCACGCCGTACCCGAGGACCGCGACGGTCTCGTCCCGAAGGGTTTCGCGAGCCTTCTCGATCGGGAACTCCTTTCGCGTGACAATGTCCTCGATAACTCCTCCGAAACTCACCTTCGTCATGCTCGCTCCTTCTCGTTCTGTATGGGATTGGAGACAATGTCTCGCACCATCGCGATGCGGCCGGTTCGCACCATCTCAGCAATGCCGAAAGGGCGCAGAATCCTTACAAGACGGTCTATTTGATCTCCCGGCGCCGTCGCTTCGACGATGAGCGTGTCGAGTCCGATGTCCAGAATGCGCGCGCCGAAGCTCTCCGCGATCTTCATGATCTCGGCACGTGTCCCGTTGACCGTCTCCACCTTGATCAGGGCCAGGTCGTGCATCACGGCGGATGCGTCGGTGACGTCTTCGACGTGCAGCACGTTGATCAGCTTGCGAAGATTCCGTTCGACGATCCCACGACTCGTTCCGCTCTCGTCAACCACGATCGTCATCCGCGACACCCCGTACCGTTCGGTATGGCCGACAGTCAGGCTCTCGATGTTGTACGCACGTCGCCTGAACAGGCTGGCAATCCGGTTCAACGTGCCCGGCCGATCCTGAACAAGAGCAACTAGGGTCCGCTTCACCCGGACCACCCGCTTTTGCTCGCCCCAACCGGGATGGGGCGCCGCATCATCTCGTGGAGGGCCGCACCGGACGGAACCATGGGATACACGTTTCCGCCTTCCCCCTCGCCCTCAATCACGAATTCGATCAGGCCGGCCGACGGGAGGTTGCGCGCTCGATCGATCGCGTCCTGCGCCTCATCGCACGATGTCCCGCGCCACGCTCGCAGGCCGTACGCTTCTGCAACCCGGACGAAGTCGGGGTTCAGGAGCTTGGTCGCCTCGTATCGCCCATCGTAGAAGTGCTCTTGCCACTGCCTGACCATGCCGAGATAGCCGTTGTTGAGCACGGCAATGCGGAGGGGAAGATCCTCCTGGACCACCGTTGCCAACTCCTGGATGTTCATCTGAAATCCGCCATCGCCCGCAATCGCCCAGACCTCGTCCTCCGGTCTCGCGATCTGCGCACCGATGGCCGCGGGGAGGGCGAAGCCCATCGTGCCGAGTCCGCCGGACGAAAGAAACGAGCGTGGACGCGAACTCGCGTAGTACTGCGCCGACCACATCTGATTCTGGCCGACGTCGGTGACCACCAGAGCTTCTCCACCGGTCTGCTCCCAGATCTCGCGGACGACGTCCGGCGCCGTCAGACCCAGGCCGGAGGCCCGGAACAGGATCTCACGTTCAGCAGCATCGGCCTTCCAATTCGCAATGCGATCCATCCAGGCCGACCGATCGCTCCGTACTACGAGCGGGGAGAGCCTCTCGAGAACATCCCGAACGTCCGCGACGACAGCGAGATCGGCTGACACGTTCTTGGAGATCTCCGCTGGGTCCAGGTCGACGTGAATCTTCCGCGCCGACGGCGCATACCGCTCAAGGCAGCCCGTGACGCGGTCATCGAATCGCATGCCGAGCGCGACCAACAGGTCGGCCTCTTGTATCGCGAAGTTCGCTGCCACGGCCCCGTGCATGCCCATCATGCCCAGACAGAGCGGATGATGATCCGGGAAGCTTCCCTTGCCGAGCAGCGTTGTCGTCACCGGAAGCTCTGCGGACTCCGCGAGCGTTCGCAGCAGATGAGCCGCACCGGACAGCACGACACCGTGCCCCGCAAGGATCACCGGCCGCTCCGCCTCCGCGAGCGCCGCTGCCATCCACTCCACGTCAGCCGGGTCGATCGTTAAGTCGGGGCAGTACCCCGCCAAGCACACGTCGCCCTGCGGTGGCTGGAACTCGATCTTCGCCGTCTGCACATCCAGCGGAAGGTCGATCAGAACGGGCCCGGGTCTGCCCGTCGATGCAATGTAGAAGGCCTCACGGATGGTTGGTGCAAGATCGTGGACATCGGTCACAAGGTAGTTGTGCTTCGTAATCGGCAGCGTGATACCGGTGATGTCCGCTTCCTGGAACGCATCGGAACCGATCATCGAGGACCGGACTTGCCCGGTGATGCAGACGAGGGGGATGGAATCCATCATCGCAGTGGCAATCCCGGTGGTGAGGTTCGTCGCCCCAGGACCCGACGTCGCCATTGCAACACCCACTCGGCCGCTGGCTCGCGCATATCCGTCGGCCGCGTGGGCGGCCGCCTGCTCATGGCGAATCAAGACATGCCGTACGCCGTACTCCTGGCGCGGGTGATACGTCGTCATGATGCTGCCGCCCGGCATGCCGAAGACGACTTCGACGCCCTCTCGTTGTAGCATTTCCCAAACGATCTGCGCTCCCGTTCGTATCATGGCTGGTCTCCGTCATCTCCTGACCCGAAAACGAAGACGGGCCGCCCTCTGGGCGGCCCGTCTCTCGGTTCCGATTGGTTTGATAGAGGCTACCCAGCGATCACGGCCCACGCCCTCCAATGAGGACGAGGGCCACGATAACCAGGACAAGGACAAGGCTCAGCAGAACAGACGCTGGTCGCAAAGGACAACAGAGTCGGCTGTAGTCGCCTCCGTCTACCCTTTGCGTTCTGTCCATTCCTACACCTGTCTTTCGTACATCCGTTGCGATCGGAAAAAGAAGAAGCCACCCTGTTGGGTGGCCACTATGTCCGGCAGAGTGTCCGCCCACAGGCTACGGGACTCGTCCAATCAGGACGAGGTCCGTAACTGCGACGACAACTCCACCAAAACTCATTACGCTCCGATCACCATGCCCCTACAAGATATTTGTACCTACATACAACGAATCGCCGGCGAAGTCAAGCCCTTCTGCCGGGACCCACGTGCAACCTGGTGACGAAACCGCTGACACTGTCCTCTATTGCGGGTTGCACACGTCGATGCAGGAACGCGGGACCGGACGACCGCCCGGGATGCGTGAAGCGGGGTCAGCGACATGCCTCGCTCCCGGACGAACTTGCGGGAGGGCAGGCAGGTCAAACGGACCACACACGTCGCTCAGACTGAGAAGAGAGAAGCCCCCAACATCATGAGCACGATGACGGCAACGCCAATCAAGAAAACCAGACCTTCCATCTGTGTTCCTCCCTTCCTTCAGTGAGTTCGATGCAGCATAGCAGAAGAAGCGTCGGCCGACTGGCAACGAGTTGACGTTGCCGTCCTTCCACGGAAACGCGCGCGGAACAGGTCGACGGTGGGGTCAGGTCTTTATTTTTGAATCCACAACATGGCCCGACGCTCAAACGTCGTTCTAGAGAATTGAGATCCACAGTCGACAGCCTGCCTCAACGCCAACTAGACGGCATTGGAGTACAAAAAATAAAGTCCTGACCCCTCATCCTCGGCAAACGCAGTTGACTCGCAGCAACCTCTCGTCTCATCTAGCGAAGCTCGAACATGCCGGCTACGTGGAAATCACGAAGGAGTTTGTGGACAAGGTCCCGCGAA
>Ga0272444_10000297_pt1 | contig 55767 bp, 50 predicted proteins | sample SSMForm13_FD_201033 | JGI IMG/M metagenome (GOLD analysis project Ga0272444, IMG submission 201033) | Marine sediment archaeal communities from Little Sippewissett salt marsh, Falmouth, MA, United States - SSM-Form-13 | ecosystem: Environmental > Aquatic > Marine > Wetlands > Sediment ... | reverse complement strand
GCGTTTCGGTGTTGTCCAGTTCAGCCAGACCGAGGCTGTTGGCCAGACGACGGGCCGGATCGATGGTCAACACCAATGTTTTACGTCCGGCGACCGCAGCTTGGGCAGCCAACGTGGCGGCAATGGTCGTTTTGCCGACGCCGCCGGATCCGACGCACACGACGATCCGCTTATCGGCGACCAGATCAAGCAGATGCCGACTCATCGCCGTCCCCTTTCAATCTGCCCGTCGAACACGGCCGCGATCTGTTCCATCGATTCGCGATCGTGTTCCATCTCCGGGAAATGGGGAACGGTCAGAATTACACCGCCGATTCGTTTTTTCGTTTCGGCCAGGTAGGTCTGCGACATTTCCGACCGCGCATCCCGCGCTTTCAATGCCGCCAGCAACGGCTCCGTGCCGCCGGGAACGGCTTTGCTCAGCGCGGCCATCGCCGTTTTGTTTTTGCGCAGCTTTTCTATCAGCGCTCGGGTTTTCTTGTCGGCCAGCGGGGGTGTAAACGCGTTGACAATCGTCGCACCATATGGAATATGCAGCGTCTTCTTCGCTGCCTGCACAATCTCCACCACTTCGTTGACCGGCATTTCCTCCGGCAGCGTCACCCCCAGCAGCAACGTGCGCGAGGAATCGAGCAACAGTTTCTGCACCGCCATCGTATGCTGCCGCACCGGTCCGAACTTCAGCGTGTTGAGAATAATGCTCGGCACACGCAGGAAGCTGATGCCGTGGCCGGTGGCTGGCGCATCGACGACAATCAAATCGTACTTCGGTTTATTCTGATAGCCGACGGTCATCTGCTCCAACTGCCAGATCTTGCCGATGGTGATCAATTCACGCCAACCGGGCGCCGCTTGCGTCAGGTATTGAATTACCCGGTTTTCCAGGAACCAGTCGACGACCATGCGCACCTTCAACGATTTGACCAGGTACTCGTGCAGCGCCAGGTAAGGCTCGACGATCATCACCGACAAACCGGATTCCACCTGGGTTTCTTTGTAAGTGGGGATGACCTTATTGAAAATCGGCCCGACATTGTCGGCGCGCCCCAACTGCACCAACAGCACGTTCAAACCGCGGTTGCGCGCGGCGATGGCCAAGCCGACGGCAATCGTAGTTTTGCCGACTCCCCCCTTGCCGGTCACCAACAGAACGCGTCGATCGAATAAATGCTTGGCCAATTCCGCTTACCTATTTTGCAAGATTCACGATGATTTCATACTCGTTGTCGGCGGCGATATCCAACGGATCCAAAGTCACGACGGTGCGGCCATACGCATTGACTTCGGTTTCGTAATCGCCTGCTGTTCCGTCGACCGTAACGCTCGCCACCTCGCCGTCAATCGGCACAACCAGGTTCAAGGTAAAGGCGGAATCGGCGTCGGTGGTCAGTCGCACCAGGCGCCCGCCGCCTTCGTTGTCGGTGACGGTCAGATCAAATCGTCCATCGCCGAAAGGCAGACCGGCGATGTTTACCTGATCCCAGTCGGGTGGCAAATGCGGCGCCAGATCGACGTAGCCGTCGACGATGTGATATTCGAAACCGGTCAGGTAATAGAGGAAAGCCTGCCCCATGATTCCCGATTCCCAACTACGGTAGCGCGCGGAAACGTCGCAGACGATGCCGAAGGGCTCGCGAAGCAGCGAAAGGTGGCCGTAATCCTCGGTGAGGACCGCTTCGTCGGTGCCGCCGGCGGCGGTGACCACATCGGCCCAGCGCGTAAAGGCAACGTCAGCCATCGGGTGGAACATGCGCGTCAGGTTCATCAGGTAATAGCCGTGGCTCATGCCGGTCTGCACGCCATCGTGGAACTGCGGGAAGAGAATGGTGTAAGGAAACGCGATCTTCGACACCGCCGTGCCGTTTTCGCGACCGAGAATATCCATCAACGTTTCGAAGGTATCGATCACCCGCGGATCATCCAGCGGCAGCGCTTTCAGCCAGATTGCCTGTGTGCTGATGTCTTCGTACGGCATCGGCCAAGGCTCGCGTGTGATGGTGTCGACCATCACCGCATACATGTCTTGCGAATCGATCCAGAACGTGTCGTCCAGGCACTGCGCGACATCGTCGGCCATCTGCGTGAACATCGTCGCATCGGCCGCATACCCCAGGCGCTGCGCAACGTCGGCCATGAAGCGCGCGGCGGCGATCAGCAAGTACGATGAATTGGCTGATAGAAATTCGGTTTCCGGCTCGGGAATAAAATTAAGTCCGAATGACACTTCCATCAGATCTTCGAAGGTTTCGTCGCTGCTGAAGTAAAGCATACAACCGTCGACGAACTGCTGGTGCACCAGCGCATGCTTAAGCATGCCGTAGCGTTGTTCGATCAAATCCAGATTCCCGGTGGCGCGGTACAACTGCTCATATTGCAATGGAACATAGCTGGGGCCTTCGGCGCGCGTGCGCCCGGTCATTACGGGCAGATTTTCCCAGTCGGGTTCGGGCGGCAGATTGCTGATGTCGAAGTCGGCAGCCAGGGCATTGGCCAAGTTGCCGTTGATCAACGTCGCGCCCCAGTGGTAATCGAGCATATCTTTAAAATCGTCGGCAAAACCGATGAGAGGCAGATAAACCGCGGGCCCCATCGTATCGCGCAGCCAGGTGTTGGAGTATTCGCTCATTTCGCAGAGGCCGCCGGATTCGGCCTGGCTGACCTTAATCGACAGTGCAAACATGCGGAGCAAATCGTCGAACTTGTCGTCGGGCGTGTCGACAACCGTCATTTGCGCGAACCAGTCTTGCCACCACTGCACGGTCGATTCCAGCAGCGTATCGACTGTCGCACCTTCAATGGCGGCGAATACCTCGTTCGCCGTCGTACCGCGTTCGGTGAAGGCCATCGGCAGGGTGAATACGATCTCGTCGCCCGGCTCCATGTCGCCCAGAGGCACCCACATGTCGTTGAGGTCGCTGCCCGGAATGCCGGTCAACTCCAGCGGTCGGGCATCGAGGAAATGTCCCTCAAAACTATTTTCATGGAACGTACCGCCGCGCAAGTCGCCGAGGTTGGAATCGAAAACAAAAGTGACCGCCGGCACCATTTGCTCGCCGATGTTGCGCACGATCCAAACGCTGATCAACGCCTGTTCGGCCAGCGGATCGGCGGCGTATTTCGGGGCGAAGTTGACGCTGGTCCATTCCAGCAAGCCATTGTTCGCGGTGATCACCATGACCGCCGTATCGGTGACGCGACTGATCGACTGGAAGGTCGGCTGCACGCGGCCCTGCGGAATAAAGATCCAGGGTTCCTTGTCGGTGAACCATTTCAGATCTTTCTGGTAGTTGGGGCCGCCGATGTTGTGCCAGGTGCCCAGCGGATATTGGTTGCCCAGCAAGCCGAACACTTTGCCGTTGCCTACCGCCTGCACGCCGAGTTTGCGGACCAGCGGCGCATCGCTCATGTCGATGTCCTGCCGCCACGGGCTGCGATCCTGCAGATACGGACGATCGGTCAGCCACTGCGGCAAATCACCGATATCATCGTCATCGTTATCGTCATCGTCGACGTCGTCATCCGCCGTATCATCGTCTGTAGTATCGTCGTCATCGAGCGTAGCATCGTCGTTGTCGTCATCGTCGTCGTCGGAGCACCCGGAAACCAACAATGCACAACATGCTAAAACTACCAATAAAACGAAGATATTTCGTTTCATGACAACCTCCCAGGCATGGCACTAAAGTAAACAGGCACCGGCCTGTGGTCAATCCATCATTAATTGAATAAATGATTCATTTTTCTTGACTTCTAATTAATTAGCGCGCAGAATGCTATTCAAACTTGAATAATCAAAGGAGAATACCAATGAAAACAAAATGGCTGATTCTTGTTTTACTGTTGGCTGGGGCCTTTGCCATGCAGGTTTTTCTCGCCTGTGATGATGATGACGACGATGATGATAATGACGATAACGATGATAATGACGATAACGACGATAACGACGATAATGATGACGGCGGCACTACCATTCCCCATGGCGATGAAGGTGATTGCACGACCTGCCATGCCGATGCTCATGGCGGTTCGGCCCCGTTGCAGGATTGCCTGGATTGCCATGACGATGCGCACGGTGGCGAGCCACCCGAAGGTGCATGTATCGACTGCCACGGCGACGCCCACGACGGTTCACCGCCGGTCGCCGATTGCCTCGACTGCCACAGCTACGCGGAATAATTAGCAGTTATAAGAAAATTGGCCCGTCGTTCTTAAACGGACGGCGGGTCATTTTTTTTAATCGCGAGCTATTAGAAGTAGTACCAAATGCTTTCGTAGTCTTCCGGATTCTCGCCGACCTCTTCCAACCGTTGCAAATACTTTAAGACGGACACGTCGGGATTGAAGTAAGTGCGCTGGCGAACGATATTTTTTTCCCAGGGGTGGAACTCGTAAAGACGCCGGCCGTCCGGCAGAATGCTCAACAAGTCGCGATGCTGGACGGCGCGTAGATGGTTCTTGCCCAGGCGGGGCACGTTGTAGACGATCTCATCGGTGCGGGCCAAACCCGGTAGCAGGCGTGCTTCTTCTTTTTGCTCCTGCAACAGCCGCGCGATAGGCACGCGGTAATCTTCCGTTTCCTCTTTGCCCTTGGTGTTAAAGGAATAATACGGATCGATTCCAACCAAGCGCAGCAACCGGCGCAGCAACGTCGCCTCAAACCGGCGGGAAACAAAAAACGTATATACAAGCTGGTTGTAAACCGGAATGCCCTGCCGGCGCAGACGATCGACGGCTTTGACCATTTCCGGATTGAGTTCGTAAGGATGTTCGACGTGGGTCACAACCGCCACTTCGCGGTATCCGGGTTTGCGGTAGGAGCCCAACAGCTTGACCAGATCTTTGGTAAAGCGCAGGGGTAAGGTCACCAAAGTACGCGAACCAATGCGAATGCGTTCGACGGTGTCGATGGCGGCCAATTTATCCAGAATCTCTTTCAGCTTCTCGTCGTCGAGCACCAACGGGTCGCCGCCGGTCAGCAACACTTCGTGAATCGACGGATGCTTTGCGATCCAGTCGATGGCGGCGTCGATCTTGTCGTCGTCAGCCAAAGCAACAGGCGACATCGCCTCGTCGATTTCCCAGTTGCGCTGACAATATACGCAAATCTGCGGACAGGTGTTGTAGGGTTTGAGGATGACGATGCCGGGATAGCGCCGGGTGATCAAATCGATCGGCGAGGTATCGTGCTCGCCCATGAAATCGAAAGCTTCTTCCCGGTGTTCGGACCGTGAAGCCATTTTCTTGACGTAATTCGGCGGCGGCAGTACCTGGGCGCGCAACGTCCGGTCGTTTTTACCCTGGGGATCGAACAACGACAGATAAAACGGCGTAACCCCGAAAGGAATGTTGTATTTCTGCGCTACCGCAATCGATTGCTTCAACTCGGGCGACAAATCAAACAAGCGATTGATGATATCCGCGTCTTTGATCACATGTTTGGTGTGCCAGGTCCAATCTCGCCATGTGGTTTCATCCACACCGTATACTTCCAACACCTTCGACAGAAACTCGGCACGCTGCTCGATCACCTCGGGCTGCAAACCGTGAGCGTACTGTTGCATCTGCGATTCGGCGACCTGCCAAAGCTCGTCCAACTGATCCGAGCGCGCAATCGCCGCTTCGCGACCGGTCAGATCCAACACAAAATCTTCATCGGCCCAGGTCGGCACCGAAGCCCTGCCCCGCAAGCCGCGCAGCAAATGAGTCAACTCGGCGTAAAAACCCGGCTGTAAATCATCGCGTTTTTCTTCCAACGCCAAGTCGTACAAAGCCTGGGCGACCGAAAAACCGCCGCGTTGATCGGCCGATTGCTGAAAAATCGACATCAAAGCCCGCGCGCAATCCCGTGCCGTAATCAATCGCGAGGTGGGAATGTCGTGACCGCGATCATAAAGCTCATCTTTCACGTCTTTGACATAGGCCAACAAAATCTGGCGTGCTTCTTCCAGATTCGAGCAGGTAGCAAGCAAAACAAAGAGGTCGGAGGCTTCTTTATACAGATTATGCGCATTGTACTGTGACGCATCGGCTTGCTGGTAATCCAACGGCAATGTGCCATTGCACAGTTTTTCACTCTTATAGTTTCCGGTTTCTGCTGACATGGTTAATCCCTGAAAACAGGTTTTTGCAATGTAAATGCATATTCACGCTGCGATCTAACAACCGCAGATGGTATTATTATGGATAGTTAGATCGATGCTGTCAAGTGTGGCGATAAGTTATTCTATATATCATGATAATATTGATTTTATTTACCACAAGACGACCGTAGCTTTATTCTTTGAATATCCGTTTTTCCAATCGTTCGGTACACAACAATACCAAAACAATTATCGCCGATACGCCCATCGCCAACAAAGGATAGCCGGCGCCGATTAATACGCCGATCGCGGCGGAGGCCCAAACGGTGGCGGCGGTGGTCAATCCGTGAATCGACATACCGCGATGGATAATCACACCCGCCCCCAAAAAACCGATGCCGGTGACCACCTGCCCGGCGATGCGCGTCGGGTCGAGCGCCGTCGTGCCGTGCTTGGCAATCAACTCTCCCGCCAGCATGTAAAGCGTGGCGCCCAAACAGATCAGCATCGTCGTGCGTAAACCGGCCGCCTTGTGCTTTGCCTCGCGCTCCCAGCCGATGGCAAAACCGCAGATCAAGGCAACGATAATGCGAATCCAAATCGATGCGTCGGCCAAAATGGTAAAGTCGAAATCGAGCATGGAAAAATCTCCTTACTCAACAACCGCATCCGCTTTCATCGTCGTCATCATCATTATTGTCATCATCGTCGTCGGCAGCATCGTTATCGTCGTCGTCGCTATCATCGTCTGTGATGTCGTCGTTATCGTTATCGTCATCGTCATCGACGGCCGTATCGTCGTCAACCGGTTGATCCACGTCGTGTGGTTCAAGGTAGCCGTAGTAACGCCCCATCCAATATGCCAACAGATAGTCCAGGCCGGGCATCACGTGCGTCGGCCAAAAGCCCGCGCAGGTCATCTGGTGCGGGCTGCGCTGCCAGATAAATTCCTGACGGCACCGGTGGGCCACGTCATAACCGCCCTTGGCCTGCAACTCGAATTCCAGGCCGGTCAACTCCAACAGCCATTCAGGTAAACCGGCGGCAATTTCGACCAACCGCTGCGAAACCGGATCGATGCCCCCCGGCGGTGAACCGGGCGTAATATGAATATCCGTGTTCGGCGGCTGCTGAAACAGATGCAATTGCTCAACGCCGTCTTCCATAATGGCGTACGAATCTTCGCAAATACCCAATCGCTCACAGCCGATCAAATAGATGTAATCGAAATAGGTCTGGTGCATCCCGGCCACGTGCGGATGAATGCGCTTCATGTAGTTGTCGAAGTAAAAGGCGACGCGCTCGTCGTCCGGGTCAAGGCGAAACAGGTTGTAGTGATTCTGGTGCTTAAGGTTCATCGCGAAGTATTCGGTGTAACGGTTCCAGAAAGCAATGCTCTTAATCGGCAGCAGCGCCCGCCCTTCTTCGAACACTTCTTCGTACAACTGCCAGTACTCGGGCGTGTCGATGACGTGCGCGGCGATCAACGCCAGCGCCATCCGCTCACCGCCGTCGATGCCCGGCGCAGCGGTCGTCGGCAGCCCTTCCTCGTTGAGAATCAGCCAGCGATGGTCGGCCAGTTTGTCGATCACCTCTTGAATCATCTCGCGGATCAACTGGCGCGTCGGTGCATCGTCGACCAGATCATAGATAATCGACAATCCGTGGAAAAAGCCGACGTATTGATCCGACGAGCTGTTGGACAGATAGAACGTGCCGGTCCACACGCCGGTGCCGTAGCGAAATTCATCGAGTTGAAACACATCAAGCCAGAACCGCTGATCGGCCACCGGTCCGACGTAGCGGCCGATATAGCCGGTGGTCTGCGTCACCCGCATGTGATCGTGCAGGGTCTGCACAACGGCGATGGCGTTTTGCCTGGCTTCTTCCTCGCCGGTGACCGCATAGCGGAACGCCTGGCCGGCGCCGTAGGTGGCCGTCCACATCGTCGAGTCGCCCTGCCCCTTGTAGAACATCACGTTCAGCAGATCGGTGGTTTCATACACCACCTGCACGATGCCGCCGTACTCGGGCACGTGGCCATCGCGCACACCCTGATCGTAGGCCTGCGCCTTGGCCAACAGGTCCGGATCGACCTCAGCCCAGGCAAAAGAGGCTGTGATGAATAAAAAGGAAAAAACGACTGTTGCGGTCGCACGATGCATGCTTTTATCTCCGTCGTATGCAATTTTTCATTAAGTATAGCGCTTTAATAAACTGCTGCCCAACAACCGGCTAATACATATCCTCGTCGCCGCTGACCTTCCCGGCGAAGGTTTTATAGACCCAGATGTTGTAAGCCAAAACAAAGGGCATACCGATCAAGGCGATGATCAGCATCACCGTCAACGTCAGGCTGCCCGAAGATGAATTGAACAGCGTCAGGCTCTGCGCCGGATCAACGGCATGCACGAAAACGGGAAAACTCATCGCGCCGGCGGTGAGCAGAATCGAAATGATCGATATCGCCGAAGCAATGAAGGCTTTGCCGTATTTTTCCTGACGAAAGAAAACGAAGATCATGATGATGCCGCCGAGAATTAGCATCGGCAACAGAAAGAGCATCGGCGATTGCATGAAGTTCTTGAACATGTGCCCGGCGAAGATCGCCGTCATTGGGCCGATCAACACGAACAGCGCAAGGTAGATCTTCCACCACAACGGAAACTGCCGCTTGATGTTCTCCTGCATCTCGCCTTCGGACTTTATCATCAGAAACAGGCCGCCGTGGACGATGAACATCACCAGGCCGTAAACGCCGCCGAACAAGGCATACGGATTGAGCAAGCCGAAAAACGAGCCGGTGTAATCGCCGTTGGCGTTGAGTTCCATGCCATAGACCACGTTGCCCAAAGCCACGCCGAACAGCAGCGCGGGCAGCAGACTGCCGACGCCGAAGGCCCAATCCCAGACGTTGCGCCACTGCGGACTTTCCAGTTGATTGCGAAATTCGATGGACGTGGCGCGCAGAATCAACCCGAACAACACCAGAATCAGCGCCAGGTACATGCCGGAGAACACGCTGGCGTATACCGCGGGAAAAGCCGCGAACAACGCACCGCCGCCGGTAATCAGCCAGACTTCGTTGCCGTCCCACACCGGGCCGATGGCGTTGAGTACCGCCTTGCGATGTTTGTCCTTTTTGTCGCGCAGGTACCACCAGCCGCTGCCGAGGTCGAAACCGTCGAGGATGGCATAACCGGCGAACAAGACGCCAACGAGCATAAACCAGATGACTTGCAGCGTGCTCATGAGGTCGCCTCCTCTCCGGTAACATCATGGGCTTCGGCTTCCGGCCCCTTTTGCAACTGATGCCGAATCAGGAAAAACCAGACGCCGAACAACAACGCGTAGATCAAGGACAGAAACACCAGCGAGAAGAGCACCTCACCGGCCGAAACAGTTTTGGAAATACCGTCGACCGTACGCAGCGCGATCGACTCATCGATGATCACCCCGTTTTTGAAAACCGGGTAAACGACCCACGGCTGGCGACCGATCTCCGCCGTCATCCAACCCAGCGTACTGGCGATAATCGGCGCCGGTATCGCAACCAGCGCCAGTCGGTGAAACCACTTGTTGTCGGCCAGCTTGTTTTTCCACATCAGGTACAGGCCCCAGACCGTAACCAGCATCATCACCAGCCAGAGAGCAACCATGATGTGAAACGGGAAGAAGGTCAGATAAATCGGCGGCCATTGGTCGCGCGGGTAATCATTCAGACCTTTGATTTCGGTGTCGAAATCGCCGGTGAGGCCGAAACTGAGCATGCCGGGCAGCGGAATACGAAGGTGCGTTTCGCCCGCATTCGGATCGGGAATGCCGAAAACCAGCAGGTCGGCGTTGGTTTCGGTTTCAAAATGCCCTTCAAAAGCGGCCAGCTTAATCGGCTGGGTTTTAAAAACCTGCACCGCGTGGTGGTGTCCGAAGATGAATTGCACGCCTGAAGCAATCAAACCGATGACCAGCGCCATTTTCATCGACTCGACGGCGAACTTGACGTGCTTTTTGCGCAGCAAGAACCAGGCGGAAAGACCGATAATGAAGAACGAGCCGGCGATCACCGCACCGTCCACCGTATGCAAAAAGCGAATCACCGTCGACGGATTGAACACCGCTGCGCCGAAATCGACGAGGGTTGCTCGTCCTTGTTCAACTCTGTAACCCGCCGGCGTCTGCTGCCATGAATTGGCGATCAAAATCCAAAGCGCTGACAGCGTCGACCCGAAGGCGACCATCACCGCGGAAAACAGATGCGTCTTCGGTTTCAGTCGTTTCCAGCCAAACAGCAGAAACCCGAGGAAGGTGGATTCGAGGAAAAAGGCGATTACGCCTTCCGCCGCCAACGGTGCGCCGAAGATATCGCCGACGAAGCGCGAGTAATCGGCCCAGTTGGTGCCGAACTGAAACTCCATGACGATGCCGGTGGCTACGCCGACGGCAAAGCTGATGGCGAAAACGTGTACCCAAAAACGGGCCATCGCACGGTAGAACAAGTCGCCGGTTTTCACCCAGCGCGCCATCATCCACACAAGCACCCAAGCCATGCCGATGGTCAATTGCGGCCAGATGTAATGGAATCCGACCGTCACCGCAAACTGAATGCGGGCAAGCAATACAGCGTCCAGTTTCTCATCTCCTTCGGCCGCAAGGGCTCGCGTGGTAGGGTTGTGCCATCAACATCATCGCCGGGCCCGTCGAAAACGAGCCCGACCATGATGCCTGTTTTTTTATTCGCCGCCGAACTTACGCGCTGCCAACGCGCGGTCCAGCATGAACAGACCGTTGGTGCTGTCGCCGATTTTCTTCAGCTTCTGCACGATGTCATCGGTCTGCGCTTCTTCTTCGACCTGTTCCTCGATAAACCACTGAAGGAATTGCACCGTCGCCTTGTCGTCGGCTTCCGTTGCGGTATCGACCAGCTTGTAGATCGAGGCGGTCACCTTGCGCTCGTGATCGTAGGCCGCTTTGAAAACGTCCAACAACGTCTTCCATTTGCCGACCGGCGCATCGATTTTACCGGGTTTGATCTCGCCGCCGCGTTCGTTGACGTAGTCGAAAATCTTCAGCGCGTGAATGAGCATCTCTTCGCCTGCCTGCATCTTCATCCAGTTGGCGAAGCCGCTCCAATTCTGCGCCTCGCACCAGGCTGCCATCGCGTAATAGATATACGCCGAGTAGGCCTCCAGGTCGTGCTGCGCGTTGAGAGCTTTTTCTACTTTTTTGCTTAGCATTTTTTTTATCCCTTCCATAAACCGTGCAGGTTGCAGTATTCCCGCGCGGTCACGTCTTCGGCATCGGTGACGAAGAAGGCTTCGGGCGCCTCACCGGGCTTGAGGTACTTGCGCATCACCATGTCACCGGCAATCAGTTCGATGAACATGATGTAATGCTCTTCGACCATCGGATGCGCCACTTCGCCGACCTTCACCAGGTAACCGTTGTCTTTTTTCTCGATCACCGGCACGTGCTTTTCGTTGGCGGCGTCGGTGGTGTTTTCCGTCAACACCTTCATCGGCTCGCCGCAACAGGTCAGATCCGCACAGGGACCGTCCAGTAAAACTTCAACCATCGTACCGTGATCGCATTTGTAAATTTGCAACTTTTCTGACATGACCAACCTCCTTGATTCCATGAAATAGTATTTTTCTTTTCGATTCTGCGGTTTATTCGGCCGGCTCGAATTGCGTTTTATCCGCGCCGCACACCGGGCAGACCCAATCTTCGGGGATATCGGCAAATTCCGTACCCGCTTCCACACCGTTGTCGGGATCGCCCGTCGCCGGGTCGTAGATGTAGCCACAGACCATGCATTCGTACTTCATATCTATTCCTCCTGTTTGGTTTTGATGACTCTATTCACCCCACGTCCAATGACCTTCATTGGACAATGCGTAAAATTGATCTTCCAGAATTCGCCGATGCAAATCTTCCTCTTCCACCAACTTGGCGAAAAAGTCACGCACCTTGTCGTCTTCGGCTTTGTCCGCCAAATCTTGATAGGTGCTTTTCGCTTTTTTTTCCGCTGCGACGGCCAGGTTGATCGCATCGATGTCGCTTTTAATCTGGTGCTCGCTCAAATCCACCGAGGGTTTTTCCGGATTGACATGAGCAAAGGCGGAACCGTCATAACCGGCGAACTCGCCGCCCTGCATCGACTCGAAAAAATTTTGCAGATGACGGTAATGCTTTTTTTCAAAGTCGGCGAGTTGAGCGAACATGTCCCGCCCGCGCGGATCGGCGGTCACTTCCGCCGCTTTGGCGTAGAAGCTGGACGCTTCCAACTCTGCGTTCATCGCCAATTGCACGGCGGCGGCCATTTCCTGCTTTTTTTGCTGGTCCATCCGAAAGCCCCCTGCGTTTTACCAGTTTTCACCGAGTAGTTCGTAATATGCCTGCGGGTGCGCACACGCCGGGCAAAGATCCGGCGCCGTTTCACCTTCGAACAAGTAGCCGCAATTGATGCAGCGCCAGACGACCTTGGTGTCGCGATGGAACACCTTGCCGGCCTCGATGTTCGCGGCCAGATCCAGGTACCGCTTCTCATGCTGTTTTTCGGCTATGCTGACCGCTTCCCACAAATCGGCGACCTGCTCGAAACCTTCTTCACGGGCGATTTTGGCAAAGCCCGGATACATCTCCGACCACTCGTGATGCTCGCCGGCCGCGGCGGCACGCAGGTTTTCGATCGTCGGCCCGATCACGCCGGCCGGGAAAGCGCCGGTGATTTCCAGTTCGCCGCCTTCCAACAACTTGAAAAACCGCTTGGCGTGTTCTTTTTCCTGGTTGGCTGTTTCTTCGAAGATCTGCTGAATCTGTACGAAGCCGTCTTTCTTGGCTTTGCTGGCAAAGTAGTTGTAACGCATCCTTGCCTGCGATTCGCCGGCAAACGACAGCAGCAAATTCTTTTCCGTTTGAGTGCCTTTCAAACTTTTCATTCGATTTCTCCCTTATTGTGTTTGGTTCGTTATCGCTATACCCAATCGAATTGGATGTGTTTCCATCTAATTCTTTTGTGCCTCTTCTTGCTTACTCTGTTTTGCCCGACACGCGGGACATACACCAAGGAATTCCAGATGATGATCCAGCACGTCGAAATCCGTTACACCGGTTAGATCGTATTGCACTTTTTTGACTTGCTTGACGGGAATGTCTTCGACCTGCCCGCAGTGGATGCAACGAATGTGGTAATGGTCGTGCAGTTCGCAATCGTAACGCCGCTGTCCGCTGCCGGTTTCAACTTTATGGATGATGCCTTCGTTCGATAACAATTCCAGATTGCGGTAAACCGTGCCCAGACTGATGTGCGGCAATTGTTCGCGGACTCGATGGTAAATTTCATCGGCTGTCGGATGCGAATGCATCTCTTTTATGACCTCAAATATTACCCGCCGCTGAGCAGTCATTCTTATGTTGCTTTTCCTGAGCACCAAATCCGCCTATTTTTCTCTCAATTCAATAATAAGAACCATTACTATGTAGATTTTGTACTATACCTCTGATATGGTGTCAAGGAAAAACTAACCATTTTTTTGGCTGGAACCAATATTTTTTTATTTTATAATTTTCTAGATCACTTACGCTTGATTTTATGCCAATAGCCGCGATAGACGAAGTGAGCTGCTCCGGTTGTAACAAACGCTTCGGGGTCCTTTTCGTTGACCAGATTCAAAAAATAAGGAAAGTCGCGACGACGAATCACCGATTCCAACACGGTTACCGTTCCCTCTTTTCCGCGGCCCAAGGACTCGGTGACGCCAAAACCTACATCACGCAGATGTTTGGCAATCTCGGCAAAGAATTCTTTGCTGACGATGTGCACAATCAGGTTGCCCGGCGCCAGCCATTCTTCAAGTGTGATGCCTAATATGGTGCCGGTGCCGAAACCCAGGCAATACCCTAGGAACTTAGGCCAACTGCTGGTTGCGCTGACCACGCGGGATAGGGCGAAAAGGAAAATCGAAACTTCGACGACGCCGATGCCGCCGGCGATGAACTTACGCCCACGCACGGTAAACAGCATGCGCAAGGTACCCAGGCTGACGTCCACCACCCGGCAAAGGAAAATAAACAGAAAACCACCGATTGCCGAAAGCATGTCATGCTCCTTTCAACACGGGCCGCGAATCTGGATTAAGTGGCGTCAATTGTCAACACTAAACCGCCCTCGCCTTGGTAGTTCTTTCTGCTATGCTAACAGGCGTATGACAAGGAGGTACCCCGTGCGTCGTATTCCCTGGTTGATCGCTTTGTTGCTGACTCTGACCGTCATCATTACCGCCTGCGGGGACAAGCAGAAACTGGTCTTACGGCTCGAACCGTCAGACGTGCAATCGTACCGCGTCACCATCGACCAGATCTATTCCCTGCGTCGCCAAGCCTCCTTCCAGCAGGAATTCGAGTCGCATCAGATCTTCGACCTCGAACAGGAAATATTGCCTACCGAATCGGCAGAGCAAACCCGCATTCGCGTGGTTTTCCGCCGCATCCGCCTGCACGCCGAAGCGCGGCGGAACGATCCGATTCAATTCGACACCAGCGCCGATCCGCAAGGATTGAGACCCTCGGAGCGCGCAATCTACGCCCTGCTCGATCGGGCCATTGTGTTGACGTTCGACACAAGCGGCGAACTGACCAAAATCGAGGGTCTGGAAGCCGTTTTTCAGGCTGCGCGCCGGGAACTGGCAGGAGCCCAGGTAGGACGCGAAGCACTGGCGACCCTGCGGCAACACTACGGACGCAGTTTCTTTTTGAATCTCTACGGCGCCATCTTTACCGTTTTTCCGGAGAAGCCCCAGACCAATCCGCCCCAATGGCAGCGTAAGCGCACTATCTACAAAGCGATGCTCGGTACTTTGACCTTCAAACAAACCTGCCGCGAAGTCGAAAGCGAAGGCAACACCACCATCGCCTTTGAAGGGCTGATTCGTCCCGAGTTGCAACCGGCCGGCGCGCAGGGCGAACTGCCCTCCGGCGGCACTGTGCTGGCGTTGAAACAGGGTACGGTACAGGGAGAGGTTACCTTTGATTTGAAAAAGGGCCGGCTGGAAAAACTCGAACAGGAAATGCTTTTTCTCTTGGGATTCGCCGGCGAAGATAACCGTCACCCCAATCAGAAAACCACCATCAAAACCTACATGGAACGACTCTGATTAACTACTGGACAACTTGACACTCCTGCCCCCCTTGCCTATGGTTGAGTCCACTTGCTCACACGTAGGGGGACAGCATGATCGGGAAGAGATCGTGGATCCTGGTAGTGTTGTTGGTCGTGGCCGCTTTTTTCCTGCTGGGAATGGGTGATCTCGGGCTGACTGGCGAGAAAACGCCGCGGGCGCCGTCGAAAAACTTTACCGGCACAGTTACCGATCGCAGCAACGTCACCGTGGAGGCCTCGCACATTCACTGCGACGGCAAAACGTCGATCAAGGCTTACATGGGCGATATGCGCCTGACCCTGCCCTTTGAAAAAATCAAAAAAGTCGATTTTTATTCGACATCCGGCGGTTACACCCTGGGTGACGTCAACTTCCGTAACGGCGAAATGAAAAAGCTGCGCTTTAAAAGCCTGACGCGCTGTTACGGCGAAACCGACCTGGGCCAGTTGATGGTCAAAGTCAAAGATCTTAAGCGTATTGTTTTCAATTCGCCCCCTACAGAGGAGTAATTACCGGCAGTCGATGAAACCTGATTGATAATTCCAGTGTCCTATACGCAAACATCCAGAGCGGAAGAAAATGGCTAAGAAAAAATTCTATAAGCGATGGTGGTTTATCGTTCTTGTGATCATCATGTTGGCGATCGTTGCACTCATCGTTTACAGCGCGGTAACCGAAAAGAAAACGCCGGTGCAGGTCGGCAAGATTACCCGCGGCGAATTGCAGCAAATCGTCTCGGCCTCGGGGAATGTCAATCCGGCAGTCAAGGTGGAGATCAGCGCCAACATCGCCGGCGAGATCACCCGACTGCACATTCGCGAAGGCGAACGAGTCGAAAAAGGACAGATCCTGGTAGAACTCGACAACTACCGTTACGCCGCTAACAAAGATCAATCGCTGGCCGGCCTGCGTGCCGCCGAAGCCAATTCTCGTCTGGCCAAGGCGCAATACGAGATGCAGCAACGCACGTTCAAACGCACGCAGGAACTGCGGAAAAAATCCCTGGTCAGCGAAGAAGCGGTGGAAACTGCGCAAACCCAATTGAAAGTCGCCAAGGCCAGTCAAGACGCCGCAATCGACGCCGTGCGCCAGGCGCGCGCCGTTCTACGCTTGAGCCGCGACGAATTGAAAAAGACCATCATCCGTTCTCCGATGGACGGCGTCGTTACCGACTTGCGCAAGGAAGAAGGCGAAATCGCCATCGGCAGCACCTTCACCCGCGACGTTATCATGGTCGTGTCCGACCCGTCGCGTATCGTCGCCACCGTCGAAGTGGACGAGGCCGACATCATCGAAGTTGGCCTGGGCGACCGGGCCACCGTTGAAATCGACGCCCTACCCGATCAGAAGTTCGACGGCGAAGTCATCGAAATCGCCGGCAGCGCCAAGGTCAACTCCTTGGGCACCCAAGAAGAGTCGGTGTCCTTCGAAGTGAAAGTTCTGCTTTCCGGCGATACTTCGTTGGTGCGTCCCGGCATGAGCGCCACCGCCGACATCGTCACCGAAACACGCGAAGCGGTGCTGCAGGTGCCGATCCAATGTGTCACCATGCGCGACCCGGCAATCATCGAACAGATGACGCAGGATGAATCGGCCGAGAAAAAACCGATGCCGGTGATCGGTCAGGGTGATTTCACCAAACTGAAAGAACTGCTGTTTGCCGTGGAAAACGATCGCGCCACCCCGATCTGGGTCACCACCGGCATCAGCAGCGATACCAACATCGAGATCGAAGGCGAAGGTGTCGCCGAAGACATGACGATTATTTGCGGCAGCTTTAAAACGTTGAACCGCGAAATCAAGCCCAACGACCTGGTCGTCGTCGCGCCCGGCGCGGAAAAAACCGAGTAAACGGAGGCGTCGGGTGTCGCTGATACATTGCCAGGACCTGCGAAAGATTTACCAACTCGGTCACCTGGAAGTGAACGCGTTGGACGGCGTCGACCTCAACATCGAACCCGGCGAGTACGTCGCCATTATGGGTCCATCCGGCTCGGGCAAATCGACCCTGATGAACCTGATCGGCTGCCTGGATACGCCGACGTCGGGAACCTACATCCTTGACGGCGAACGCGTCGACCTACTGACCGACGATCAACTGGCCGATATCCGCAACCGCAAAATCGGTTTCGTCTTTCAAACCTTCAATCTGCTGGCTCGCTCAACCGCGATGGCCAATGTGGAAGTGCCGTTGGTTTACGCCGGCGTCGGTGCCCGCGAACGGCACAAGCTGTCGTTGGAAACGTTGACCAAAGTCGGGCTGGGCGAACGGGGCCACCACAAGCCAAACGAACTTTCCGGCGGCGAGCGTCAACGGGTGGCCATCGCCCGCGCGTTGATCAACAACCCGAGCATCATTCTGGCCGACGAGCCGACCGGCAACCTCGACACGAAAACGAGCCTGGAAATCATGGCGCTGTTTAAAGATCTGCATCAATCGGGCAATACGATCGTACTGGTCACTCACGAAGACGACATCAGCAAATTCGCGCACCGCATCGTGCGTTTGCGCGACGGTAAAATCGAATCGGATAGAACCAATCCAGATCCACAATGATGGTCTTTTGGCAAAATCTGAAAATCGCCCTGCATGCGCTGCGCGCAAACCTGATGCGCAGCATCCTGACCACGTTGGGCATCATCATCGGCATCACCACCGTCATCGCCATCGTTTCCATCGTCGACGGGCTCAACGACGCCTTCTCCGCCGAACTCAAGTCCATCGGACAGGGGACACTCTACGTCCAAAAATTTCCCTGGGGCAGCCACGACTGGCGCAAATACAAAAATTACCCCGATGTCGGCTGGAAGGAATACAAGGCAATCGACCGTTACGCCACGTTGATCAGCGGCGCAAGTCCGATCAAACATGCGCGCAAACCGATGAAATGGAGCAACCGCCGTGTAAAAAGCGTTTCGATATCGGGCGTCAACAAACAATATGCATCGATCCGCAACATCTTTCCCGCCGCCGGACGCAACTTCAGCCATCTCGACATCGAACGCGCGCGCAACGTGGTGCTGATCGGCCACGACGTCGCCGAAGAATTATTCGGCCCACGCAACCCGGTCGGGCAAAAGGTGCGCATCGGCATCGACAGCTTCACCGTGATCGGCGTGATGTCGGAACGTGGCGATTTCTTCGACCAGAATCTGGATGAATTTGCGCTGATTCCCTACACAACCTTCAACAAAACAATCGGCCACGACCGCCACTTCACAATCATCGTCAAGGTGATTGATCCGAGTAAAATCGAGCAGGCCAAAGATGAGTTGCGCGGCATTTTACGACGAGTACGAAAGCTGTCGTTTGTCAAAGAAGACAACTTCGCCATCAACCAGGTCGATGTACTCAAAGACCTGTACGACAAACTGACCGGCGGATTGTACGCGGCGATGTTCGCCGTCGCGGGCATCAGTTTGTTGATCGGCGGCATCGGCATCATGAACATCATGCTGGTATCGGTGACCGAGCGAACGCGGGAGATCGGTGTGCGCAAAGCGCTGGGGGCGAAATCGCATTGGATTCTCATCCAGTTCCTCATCGAATCGGTGATTCTCGCCTTACTTGGCGGAGCCTTCGGCGTGTGCTTCGGCGCCGGCATCGCCAAGCTCGTCGCCTCGGTGTCGCCGCTGCCGGCAACCGTGCGTTTGTGGAGCGTGATCACCGGATTCCTGTTTTCCAGCTTTGTCGGCATCATCTTCGGCATTTTCCCGGCGCGGGCCGCAGCCAAAAAAAATCCCATCGAGGCGTTGCGGTATGAGTGAGCAACAAGGCAAGCGCAAGATCAGCCTGCTGGAGAACATCCGCGTTTCTCTTCGCGCCATCGCCACCAACAAGCTGCGCGCCGGCTTGACCAGCCTGGGCATCATCATCGGTGTGGCGACGGTCATCGCGATGATGAGCGTCATCGGCGGCATCGATCAAATTGTGGCCGAAGAATTCAACCGCATCGGCGCCAATGTCTTTACTCTGCAAAAATACCCGGCGATTACCATCACCTTCGATTGGGGCAAATTCCGTGGCCGTAAAGACATCGAGATCGAAGACGCCGACGCAATCCTGCGCTCCTGCCCTTCGATCGATTCGGTCAGTTTGCTTGTGCCCTACTGGTATGGCGTTGTCGTCCGCGCCGAAGGCCGCAAGACCGAATCCGATGTGACGGTCATCGGCACCGACGATGCCTATGTGCCGATCAGCGGCATGTCTTTGGATATGGGGCGCAACCTGACCAAGCGCGAGGTACTGACTGGCGCCCGTGTCTGCGTACTCGGATGGGATATCGTCGACAAGCTGTTTCCCTACGGTTCGCCGATTGGCCGCTACGTTCGCATACATTCTGATCGTTATCGCATCATCGGCGTCACCGAGCGGCTCGGAACCATGTTCGGGCAAAGCCGCGACAACTTCGTCGCCATTCCCATCGAAGCCTATATCCGCAATTGGCAGATCCGCGATGATCTGCAAATCACCATCCAGGCCAAAAGCAATGTGCCCCTGCCGCAGGCGATCGATGAGGTCCGTTCAGTCATGCGCATCCGGCACAAGCTCAAATTGACCCAACCCGACGACTTCGAGATCGAAACCCGCGACAGCCTGATGGCGTCCTATTCCAGCCTGACCGGCTCGATTTTTCTCGGCGCCATTTTTATCGCCATGATTTCATTGCTGGTCGGCGGCATCGGCATCATGAACATTATGCTGGTGTCGGTGCGCGAACGAACGCGTGAAATCGGCATTCGCAAAGCCCTGGGCGCTCGCCGGCGCGATATCGCCGGCCAGTTTCTCATCGAAGCGATGACTCTTTCTTTTCTCGGCGGCCTCGTCGGCATTGCCTTCAGCATGGGCGGCCTGATGTCGGTTGAGCATTTCACCGATGCCGTACCCATTGCCTATTCATTGTTTTCGGTAGTTCTTGCCTTTAGCTTTTCGGTAACCGTCGGTGTCATATTCGGCGCGTTCCCGGCAATTAAAGCGTCGGGGTTGGATCCGATCGAATCGCTTCGTTACGAATAGCCGAGACGTCGACGCATTTTATTCAGCAACAGCGCCATCCCCAACATGTTGGACAGCAAGCTGGCGACCGCCGCGCCGAAGGCATCGAACAGGTAAATCAACGGCAGGTTAAGCGCAACGTTGATTGCGCCGACCAGCAGTGTGGTTTTGGCGTTGTCGCCGGGGTAACCCAACCCGTTCAACACCGACCCGGCCAACCGGAAAAACGGCAGCAGCAAACCCCAGGCTCCGAACAGAATTAGTATCGGCGCACCGATCACAAATGACCCACCGAACACCAAGGCCAATAATCCACCGGCATTGAAAAAGATGACCAGACTCAGCGGCAAACCGAACAACACACCGAACAACGCGCCGCCGAGATACAAACGGCGAATGTTGATGCGCAGTTGATCGAGCGGCAATTCGCGGCGGGCCGCCACCCGTGGGAAGACGATCAGATTCATCGCATCGGCGACCATGCGGTAATAGGCCAGCGCCGCCACACAAGCGCCGTAGACGCCGACCGAAGCTTTGCTCGCCATGAGTCCGAGTAACAAAATGTCGGTTTTGGTGAAAACGAAAACGCCCAACGTATTGGCCAGGCTCAACGCGCCGTAACGCAACGATTTAAGTAAATGCGTCGTTCGCGTCGAGCGAAACACGGCGCGCAGTTCCGGCGCAATCGAACGAGTCGCCAGCAAACCGGCGACAAAACGCCCGGCTACCAAGGCTGCCATACCGGCAAAGGGCGTAACGATCCAACCGCCCAGCCAGCCCACGCCGAAAACCAACGCCAGACAGAAAAACAGAATCAGTTCGTTGCGAAAAACCAACGCCAAATTGTGACGACCGGTATGCACCTGATTGGCGGTGCCGAGTAGAATCATGCCGAACGACGCTATCGGTAACAGGCGCAGCAGCGGGGCAATCGCCGCATCGCCGAACACCTGCGCCAGCGGCTCGGCCAACAAGAAAATGATCGTGTATAAAATCAAAAAGGCCAACGTTTTGACGACAAGCACCGAGCGCAGGACATCCAGATGCTCTTCGTCTTCCCGATTGGCGCTGAAAAAGATCAACGCCTGCCCCGGCGTCTGTTCCAACGTCAACAGCAACAAAATGTGAATCGTTTCGGCCAGTAGAAAAACGCCGTACAACTTTGGACCGAGCAATCGCGTCAGCGCAAAAACGACCAACAACCCGGCCAGCGCCGCGGTGCCGCGATCCAGCAAAGCGTACATCGCCTGACGGTGCCGGGGCTGCATCAGAGTTTCTCCAACAATCGCCGCAAAAATGGGTACACCCGATCGACTTGAGTAGGCGAAGGATCATTGACATTAAGTGTCGCGAAAAAGGCGCGTTGATCCGGTGCATCCGGATGGTAACCGTGCATACCCGCGGGCGGCTCGCGAAAATAAAAGCTGGGGCAAAAGACCAAACCTTCTTCGAGCAAAACAATAAAGTCACCGTGTATCGGGTCGGCGATGCCGTATTTTTTCCGCTCGTCGCCTTCGATTAACCGCGCTGCTTTAACCGAGCCGGCAAATTCGGCGACCCTCTCGCGCAGCGAAGAATCACGCACCCAAAACCGCGCCATCGTGGCATCAACGGCAGCAAGGTAACGATCCGGATGCATCGGTCCGAGATGTTGTTCCACAGACGGATCGACCGACCCATTCACCGACGCCATGCCGTGATCGCTCATAATCGCCACCGGCGCGCCGGGATGCGCCGCCAGAAACGCCTGCACCAATTCGGCGGCCAGTTCATCCAACTCGTGCATTTTCGCGCGATGCTCGGCACTGCCCGGGCCGAAGCGATGGCCGACGTGATCCAAATCGGCGGAGGCAACAAAGTACAATCCCTCCGCCTCGTTTACTCGCCGCGTCGCCTCGGCGAACAACAAGCGATCACGCTCCGGACCCGGTGGAAAATCGCGGTACAGCAAACTGACTGCACCCGGCGTAGTCAGAATTGTCGGATGCGGAAACTCACGCTGGTAAGCATTGATCTCGTGATGGTCGAAATAGCGCAGCAAATGCAGCGGCGCCCAGGCCAACGGCTTGCCGACCAACCGGCTGCCGAGACGGTGTATCCAGCGCGTGGCGAAAGCGTTGCCATCCAACCCGCGCAAGCCACTCAACATGCGCATCGCCGACGACGGCTGGCCGGTCGGATTCCAGGAACACAATTGCCCGAGGTCGTCCGGCGTCATGCCGGCGAAAAGCTGGGCTTTGATATTCATCGAATAGCCGAAGCCGGGTTTGAGTGCACCGACTTGCATGCTCGACAAAAACGGCAACTCGCCCACGTAGCGGTGCGGCAGGCTGTCGATGAACAGCACCAACGCCGGTCTTTGCCCGCTCACAGCATTCGCTCCAACATGCCGCGCTGGGAGGCCACCCAGGGGACATAGTCGATCAGGAAATCGGCGAAGACACGGCGCAACCCGGCCAGGCGTTCGGCGAACATCAACGAGCGCCAGCCCGGAATCGTGGCGTCGTAAAGTGACAGTTTTTGCATCCGCCGGTATGCGCGGTCCAATCCTTCCGCGGCATCGTCATCGCCTTGGCGATAACGCTCAACCGCTAAATGCACATTCATCAACACGTTCAGCATCGGGCCGTATTTCGGACGCGCCAACCACAACGCCGTGTGGCCGACCCAGATGCGATTCAGGTTCTTGGCGACCAGCCGCGCCTGATGCCCCTTGCGGCGCCAGTGCCAATCGGGAAACAACTTACGGCTGCGCCGGGCAATCGCTACGGCGACGGCTTCGTCATCGGCATCGGACTGCTCCGCCAACTCGGCCCAAGCGGCGCGAAACGCACGCACGGCAGCCTGATAAAAGCCGGCAGCATCGCCCGCCTTCTTGTTGCCCAGCTTAATCGCCAAACACTCTCCTAAAACATCAGGCAGGTCGACGCCGTAGCGGAAACGATTAGGCATCTGTTCCCAAATTTGTTTGAGTGTTTCCAGGCGCGAGGCGAAACCGGCAACCAAATGCCCCGAACGCGGCAGCAGCCAGGACGGCAGGTCGAGCAGGTTGCGGGCGACGACATAGGCGTATTCCTCATCCAACTCGACCGACAATGGACCGCGTTCGACGAACTGCATCGGCATGTGCAACCACATCGCCCACAGACGCCAGATGAGAATCTCGTTCAGATCGCGATGGTCCAGGTTGTCGGTCGTCACCGCGGGGATCGTCTCGAGTAGTGACTCGCCGGCGATGACTTTGCCGGTCTGCCGGGTCTCGAAGGTGCGAAAGATCAGCGTCAGTTTGCGCAGCTTCGCTTCGCTGATCAAATCGAAATCGATGTGGAACGACGGCACATCGAGACTGATTGTCTGTTCGATATCGTGTAGGCGATTTTTCATGATGCTGATCGCCGTTGGGCGCGGACGATGCGGCGTAACCAGCAGCATTTCAATATCTGAACGGGGTACGAAGCGTCCGTTGTCCTGCGTCCAGGAAAACTCACCGCGTGCTGTGCTGCCCAATAAAATCGCGCTTTTTACCGCGCCGGGATCCATCACCTCGGCGATGCGCCGCAGCAAATCGGTCAACGCCGGCGGGTAATTGTAGTCCCGGCAAAAAGTCAGTCGATCGTTCATGGCTAGTCGTCTTGTTGCGGTTCGTGCTCAGTCGAAACTTTTCGGTCGGCGTGGTTCATGGCCGCGCGAACGTCGCCGGCGAAACCGCCGAGCGCCGGTCCGAACAAAACGGCGGCGATTGCGGCGATCAATCCCAGCAACAATCCGGCGAGCAAATGTGTCCACCACCAGGGGCTATGTCTTTTTTCCGGCACGTCGGCACGGTCGACGATTTGAAACAGCGTGCGCCGTCGCGCTTCTTCGATTTTGGCCAACTCGAATTGCTGGGTCAGCAATTCGAAAACCTTTTCGGCAATCAACAACTCGCGCTTCAACCGGATGTATTGCACGCCCAGGTTCGGCGCTTCATCCAAGGCCGGAAAAAACGCCTGCGGGTCGGCATCCTGCCGGCTTTCCAATTTTTTAATCTGCCGCCGCAATTGGTAGATCTCGTTTTGCAGCAGCTTGACCCGCGGATTGCTGCCAGTCGTGAAACGGCGCAGCATGCCCAGTTCGATGTCTTTGCTGATCAACTGCGCCTGTAGTTGCGATACGGTCTGCACCGCTGCTTCGGCTTGCGTGTCGAAGCTGTAGAGCTTGTTTTCTTCCTGAAACGTGCGGAACTTTTCTTCGGCCACGGTTAAATCTTGTTTGGCCTGATCCAACCGCTGTCCGATGAATTCGCGTTTTTTCTTGGCCACCGAAACCGACGAACGATTGATGAAATCTTCCAGCGCCAACGGCACCGCGTTGGCGATCTCCGCCGCTTTGTCGGCCGTGCCGGGCCAGGCGACCTGCACGTGGATCAAGCCATGATCACCACTGAACACTGTCAGTACATCATCGGCGAACCACTTCATCGTTTCCTGCAGGCTGGGCGATTTGTCCGGCTTTTTCCAGTCGCCCTTTTCATCGTCCCATTTGCGGCAATGAATCAGCGGCATCAGATTCTGCGCTTCAATCACCTGCCGGGTCAGCGTGCGGCTGTTGAGAAAATTTTTCAGGCGATCGTCCGCCGTCGATCCGCCGATCTGCTGCATCATCGCGCCCAGACCGGGGGCATCGACCATCCCACCCAACATATCGAGCACGCCCTGATCTTGTTCGATCGGCATCAATGTGGTTTCGGCCAGGTAGGTCGTCGGACGTATCAACCAGACCAGCATCATCAACGCCGTGGCGACGAGCATCACCTTGCCGACCCATAATCGTCGCGCCCAAAGGGTGCCGAGTGTTTCCAAGAATGCGTTGCGTTCGCTCATCGGTTTACCTGGTCGAGTTGTAGGCAGTGATTCCGGTCAGTGCCAAGGTGGCAGCGCCGATGATAATCGTCCAATAATCCTGCCACCACTTCATCCGCGTTTCCGGAACGAGAATCGTATCGCCGGGTTGGATGATCATCTGCGGATCGTAATCCAACTCCTCGCCGTTGCGACGCACGACCTTCGCCCGGTTGAGGGCAGCGCGAGCAGTCGGCCCACCCGCCCGGCCGATGTATTCTTGCGCAGGGTGGTTCGCCAGGTACTCCTGCGCACCACGCTGAGAAACCTCGCCGATGATAAACACCCGGTCGATTTTGCTGGGAATGTGCAAGATGTCGCCGGGCCGCATTGGCACGTTGTCGCTGAAGTCGCGCTCGATCATCATCTTGGCCAGGTTGATTTTGATGATCTGCGGAGAAGCCGTATCGGCGCCCATCCGCTCGATCGTGCAGTTGTGCAGATCCGCCCACGGAGTGACGCCGCCGGTTTTTTGAATGATGTCGTAAACCGTTTCGCCCTCGCGCAATTCGAAAACGCCGCTGGTCTCGTAAAAGGTTTCCAACGATTCACTGCGGCGACGGGTTTCCAGGCTGAGCTGTCCCTGCCCGAAAATCGCGCCGCGCACGACGACGACATTCTGAAGAATCGCAATCGAGGGAATGGAAACAATGTCACCGTCGGACAACGGCAATTCACTTGCGTAGTTGCGGTCATCACGCAAACGCCGCAGATCAAAGGGGATGATTTTGCGGCGTTCGTCCTCGCCGATACGCACGACATAGCTTTCATCCTGCAAGCTGGTTTCTGCGGTCAGCCCCATGCCCAGGAAAAAAATCAGGTCGTAAAGATCCTCGCCCTCGAGCAATTCGTAAGCACCACGTTTGACCGTAGTGCCTTTCAAGCGAATCAATCGCTTGATGCGGGGCACGATGACCGTATCGCCGTCGCGCAGCGTCGGATTGGCCGCTTTCTCGCCGGTACGACGCCAGCGGACGAGGTCGGCAAACCGTAGTTGTTCCGTGCCGCGGTGGATTTCAATGCGCCGTTCGCTGCCGAAAGTGAAAAAGCCGCCGGCCTGGCGAATGATCTCATCCACCCGAGTCAGCGGCGTGGCAATGTACACGCCCGGCTTGTTGACCAACCCCACGACTTGCACCTGAAAGCGCCGCGGCGCCTGCAGAAACAATTCAAAGCTGAGGTTGCGGTAAATCCGGCGGACCTTCCCAGCCACTTCCGCCTTGGCCTGGCTGAGCGGCATATCGACGACGCAGATCGCGCCGATGTTGGGAATAAACAGAAACCCCTCGGGCGAAACCACCAAGGGAATCGTTTCGTTTCTTTCGCCCCAGAAATGAAGCACGAATTGATCGCCGACGCCCACGAAATATGTATCGGGATCGACCGGCCCGGGGAAAGCGGCTTGGAGCGGACGAGACATCAAGCCTTCGCGCATGCTCTCCTGCAATGCCTCGGCACCTTGCTCGCTCACATCTTCATGGATGGCGGGCAACGACGGCGTCGATTCATCCCGATCCTCGTCCATCGCCCAGACTTGAGGCAGCATCCAGGATTGGCCGGTCAACAGCAGGACCATGACGATGATCCACCGGGCGATCGGTTGTTTAATTCTCTGCAATCGCATCCTCCAATGGTGGGCTACGGCTGTATTTTTTCGCCTACTTTATGCTCCACCACGACATCGTATCCCCGTGTGCGGTCAGAAACCACATTTGCCACACCTGCCGCATATTCAAACTTTTCGTGGGAGACGGCGAAAACCTTTACCAAAGAAAGGGTTATTGCTTAAAATAAACCCGCGTTCGAGAACGGATGCGATTCACGCACAATTTGAAGAGCTTAGATGTATTGGCGAACCAGAACGAAAGGCTCGACCGCCGCAAGGCCGAAACGGCTGCCCCAATACTCGGCGGCTGCCTTGATGGCCTCGGGGCTGCGCGGATGCGGCCACTTGGCTTTTTCCGAGGAATAGATCTCCATCGCCTGAATTTTTCGATCCAGGCTGGAGCCGATATCGGAAAATACTGTCGGCATAAACGTGCTGTCGGCATCGGGCGCCGACCATCCGGTGCTGGAACCGATTTCCGCCGTTAATATCATCGGTTGCGCACGCCCCGGCAACGGACGGAAGCAGGTCATGACGGCGTTGTGCACGTAAACATGATCGATGTTCAAATCGCCGACGTGATGCGTGATGATTACATCGGGAGCCAATGAAAGCGCCGCCGTTTCAATCGCCTGCACCAGATCCAGCAACGGCCGTTGATCAAAGCGATTGTCCGGCCAATCCAGATGCAACACGTCTTCTACGCCTAAAATAGACGCCGCCTGCGTCAATTCGTCATTCAGGCGCTCCAGTTCGGCTTTGGTCGTCTCCCCGCGGCTGGACAACCCTTCTCCGCAAATGATGATGCGCACTTGCGCGCCTTCGTCGGCCATGCGGGCGATCGTGCCGCCGCAGCCAAGTACTTCGTCATCGGGGTGTGCCATCACCACCAACACTTTTTTCATGTCGTCCTCCCGAACGCATCGATCACCTTGATCACGGCATCAAATACGTCGCGACGATCCTGATCGTTCATCGTCGCAAACAGTGGAATCGAAATCTCGCGCTCATAAAAGAGCTGCGCCTGCGGCACAACCGACGGATCATAGCCCAACTTTTGATAATACGGGTGAAGCGGTACGGGGATGTAATGGACCTGCACACCAATGCCCTCGGCCCGCAACGCGGCAAACAGTGTTTTCTTGTCGCAAGTCAACCGGTCCATGTCGAACAACAACGGATACAGGTGATAAGCACAGGTACGGTCCGTTTCGTAGGTGAGAAAAGACACTTCCGGAACTTCGCCAAACGCTTTGTCATACCAGGCGGCGTGTGCCTGACGTGCCCGCATGAAATTGTGAAGTTTAGACAACTGGGATATGCCCAAAGCCGCCTGAATATCGGTCAACCGGTAATTGAAGCCCAGCGCCTCCATTTCGTAGAACCAGCCACCAACCTGCTCGACCCGCTGAGCTTGCTTGGTCATTCCGTGGGTGCGGAAAACACGCATCGTTTCGGCAAAGGCTTCGTTATCGGTCACCACCATGCCGCCTTCACCGGTGGTCAACGGCTTGACCGGATGAAAGCTGAAACAGGCCATATCGCCGAAGGTGCCGGCCAGGCGATCTTTGTACAATGCCCCCGGAGCATGACAGGCGTCTTCGATCACCAACAAGCCATGTTTTTCGGCCCAGGCCAGCAACGGATCGAAATCGACCGGCAACCCTGCGTAATGAACCGGCATCACGGCTTTGGTGGCCGGCGTGAGCAAGGCTTCGAGAGCGTCGACATCAATCAAGCCGCTGTCGGCGTGCACGTCACAAAAGACCGGTTTGCCTCCGACGTACAACACCGCATTGGCCGTGGCGGCGAAGGTCATGGCCGGAACGATCGCCTCATCGCCGGATCCCAGTCCGGCGGCAAAACAAGCGCCATGCAACGCGGCCGTACCGTTGGCGAAAGCAACGGCGTGCTTCGCCCCAAGCATCTTGGCGAATTCCTGCTCGAAACGTTCGATGGTCGGACCCTGGGTCAACCAATCACCGCGCATCACTTCGGCGACCGCAGCGATATCCGCCTCGTCGATCGACTGATGACCGTATGGCAGCAGCGAGTCACGTATCGGTTTGCCGCCATGCAAAGCCAGTTTCAACGAAGACAATCCAACCCTCCGCATCTTTTTTGTGCGCTACGCGCCGGGTACATCGCTCAGAAGTTTTTCGTCAAGTTGTGATTTATCCTTATCCTGTATAAATGATTTTCCGAGAAAAGAGTAGGCATTTGGAAAATTGCCTGATGAACAAACCGGCGCACATAGTTAGAGAAAATGAAGGAGACGGGATGAATAACAATGTATTAACCGTGAAGCAGGCAGCCGATTTGTGCATGGTTTCACCGGAAACGATTCGCCGATGGATCAAGCGAAATGACCTGCAGGCCTTTAACACCAAAGGAAAAGGGATCATCAAGATCCGCAAGGAAGACTTGGAAGATTTCATCCGTAAAAACAATATCTTGACAAAATTTTCCGGTTGACTGAAAACACTCGAAACGATTGTTAGTTCTGGCTAGTCTTTCTTTTCTTCGTCGGCTTCTTCCGTGTCTTCCCAAACGACCCCATCCAAAACAGCCGATTTGAACTCAGGAAGTTTCGGATCCAATTCAAAGGCGCGTACACCGATTAAAATCGCTTCTTTAAAATCGGCGCCCGAGATATCAGCCTGACTGATATCGGTGAGTAAAAGAATGGTTTTACGCAACGAAGCTTTGGTCAGGTCGGCGCCGATCAAGCAAGCACCGCTGAGATCGGCTTCATCAAACGTCGCTCCCGAAGCGAAAACTCCCGTGGCGATGGCAAAAGAAAGCACGGCTTTATTCAGCTTGGCGCCTTCAAGATTAGCCTTCTCCATCAGCGTTTGACGCAAATCGGCCTCATAGAAATTCGCCCGATCGCACATGGCATCGCTCAGGTTGGCCAAACGTAAATTGGCGCGCAGAAGAGTAGCTTCCGAAAGCGATGATTCTTTAAAAATGGCGCCAATCGCCATCACTGCGCTCATCTGGGCGTTATTCAGATTGCACTTGGAGAAAAATGTGCGTCGAAGGTTGGAGCCGCGAAAATCAACGTTACTGAAATTGCAGCCTTCAAAGTGAGCAAGGTATAAATTGCATTCCGAAAAAGACCGCCCGGAAAAATCTTTATCCTCGATATGCAGGTTGGACAAATCGAGTTCGTGCATCGGTTCGTTGTTCTGGAGACGATCCAGAAACTCGTCCTTATTTACTTTTCGTATTGCCATCATCGCGACCCATGTAGGGGAGAATGACTACCTCACCCTCATTTTCCGTGAGGGTGGCGAAATCAATCTGCTTTTTAACATCCATGGTTGCATTTTTAACGTTTACTTCGACGTTAGGGTAAATCACCTTGTTGACATGCAGATACGATTTCTTCTGACCGTAAGCATTTAAGTACAACCGTAACAGTTCGTTGATATCGGATAAATTGTTAACGCGTAAACGGTCGAGCATGGCCAGAAAGCGTTCGTACAATTCCTTTTTACGACGATCCAGCTGCCCCCGGTTGCGCACTTTTTCGCGATGCAGAATGAACATGCTTTTACGCAGGTTGTCCAGATTTTCCAAACTCTTTTTAACGTTCGCTTCCAACGTCGACGTACGTTCAATTTCCTCTTTCGAGATTCCCACGGCCACCCGCGTGTGCAATTCCATTTCGTTGCCGACATTATTGACGTTCACCTCTTCCAAGGCCGAGGCGCTGCCGCCGATAATGCAACCGCGATCGGGATTTTCGTTCAAAATGCGAATGGCGCTCCGCGCTTTCAACTCACTGTTGCGGGCGTATTCGTCGATGACGATATCCGCACCAGAAAGCAACTTGGCGTCCTGCGTAAAGCGCGAGTAGATTGTTCCTTCGTCGGTTTGGATTAACGCCTGTTTTTTGCCGAAGACACCGCCGACGATCGCGATATCACCCTTGGCCATCAGTTTCGAGGCGCCGACGTTGCCTTGAATGCGGATATCGGCGGTGGAATCGACGGTAAACCCGTCCTCCACGATGCCTTTGACAATCACGGTGCCGTTGAAATGCACATTGCCCGTGGATGTATTGACATCCTCAAACTCGATAATGTTTTCCACACTGATCTGGTCGTTACGGAAAATGACGTGACCGGCGATTTCGCTGAACCACTTCAACCCGCTTTCATCGACGCGTACACCCTTGCCGGCGCGAATGCGCAGATCGCGACCCTTGGTCTGCCGTACCCGTTTGCCGGTAACCGTCGTACCGGGTTTCCCTTCGGTCGGCGGAATTTTCTCCAGCAGTAAAACATCGGGTGTGGTGTTGATGATGTTGCCCAGTTCTTTCCAATCCACCTGGCCCAGATTGTCCAGGCTGTAATCCTGACGCTCGACCAATTTATCGAAATGGTAGATCAGTTGAGCGTCGCTGCCGTTTTCCGGCGGTTCGCCTTCGGCAATGGTCAAAGTCTGTACATATATCTGCTCGTCGATAATCTGCTGGAGCTTTTCTTCGTCAATACCGAACGTGACTTTCCTCTCATTCAGTGCTTTGCGGATCAAATCTTCGTTGACTGGAGTACCGGCACCTACCGGTGGAGTCACCTGAATGGTCGCTCGCATATCTCCGGCGGCGCGCGTGATCAAAACCACAGCGGCTCGGTTGACTTTAAGCTCAACGTCCTCTTCTTTTACTTCTTCTTTTTTCTCTTTATTTTCACTGTCAGAACCTGCTGCAGATACACTTTTTTTGTCAGGCCCTTTATCGGCTGCGCCATTTTCCGAGCTTTGGGCTTGCTCGTCGGGCTGGTTCGCTTCCGACGAATCGTCCAATTGCTGTTTTTCGGTGTTGTTTGTATCCTGCTCGCTCAAATCAGCACCTATTAACGATTGCTTAGCATATATGCCTGAAAATCTAACGTTTTTATTGAGTGTTTGTCATCAATTGTCAAGTTCAAATGCGCGATTGCCAATCATGAAAGATATCTTTCAATGTCTGAGCAATCGTGATTTCAGCCCTCCATCCGCTAAGTTGCCTTACTTTTTCGGCTGATCCAAAAAGGCTTGGTACGTCGAGCGGACGCAGCAAAGCCTTATTAACTTGAATATCGACATTCTGACCGGAAACCTCAATTAAATTATGTAATACCCATTCGATGGATATGTCCTCGCCCCGACAGATGTTCACCACTTCACCTTTGGGCACATGTTGCAACGCCAGTCGATAAGCGCGCACGACATCGCGAACGTCGGTCAAGTCGCGTTTGGCTTCCAGGTTGCCGACCTGAATGACCGGGTCGGCCTTACCGGCGGCGATCAAAGCCAACTGCCGGGCAAAGGCCGATGCGGCAAAATTTTCGCTTTGTCCGGGACCGATATGATTGAACGGCCGCGCCACAATTACATCCAAATTTGCCGTTTCACGCATCCATGAGGCAACCTGCTCGCACAGCACCTTGGACAAGGCGTATGGATTCGCCGGCGCAATGGCGTGCTGTTCATCCACCGGCAATGATTCGGCGGCAACCCGGCCGTAAACTTCCGCCGAGCTGATCAACAAAACACGCGCCTGGTCATCAACGTCCGCTACCGCACGCAACAGATTGGCTGTGCCGCCTACGTTGACCGCCATGGTCGTACCCGGATCGTAAATTGATTCGGGCACAAAGGTCCGCGCCGCCAGATGAACGATCATCTCCGGCCTTTCCTGAGCCAGAACGGTACGCAACCGATCCACTTGCATCACATCGAGATCGTGTTGCTCCAATCGCTCTTGCAACGGCAGGCGATCTTCCTCCGGGCGCAGCGTGGCGATGACGGAATCGCCGCAATCCAAAAGATAGCGGACCAAATGCCGGCCGACAAACCCCCCTGCTCCGGTAACCAATATTTTCAAGACAGTCCCGTCTCGATGCGTTTTTTACCGGCGGCCAGATCGGCATCGACCATCATCTCGACCAACTCACGAAAATCGATGCGCGGCTCCCAGCCCAGCTTTTCCTTGGCTTTGCTGTAATCGCCGATGAGAAAATCGACTTCCGCCGGGCGGTAGTGGTTTTCATCGATGACAACGTAATCCTGCCAATCCAGGCCGACCCGCTCGAAAGCAATCTCCACCAGTTCGCGCACCGAATGCGTCTGTCCCGTGGCGATGACGTAATCATCGGCTTCGTCCTGCTGCAACATCAACCACATTGCGCGAACGTAATCGCCGGCGAAGCCCCAATCGCGCTTGGCGTCAAGGTTGCCCAACGACAACTTATCCGCCAGCCCAAGCTTGATGCGCGCGGCGGCATCGGTAACTTTCCGCGTGACGAATTCTTTGCCCCGCCGCGGCGACTCGTGATTGAACAAGAGACCCGAGCAGGCAAAAATGTTGTAACTTTCGCGGTAATTGACCGTAATGAAATGGCCGTAGACCTTCGCCACGCCATAAGGGCTGCGCGGGTAAAAAGGCGTCGTTTCCTTTTGCGGAATCTCGCGCACCTTGCCGAACATCTCCGACGAACTGGCCTGATAAAACCTAATTTTATCGTTGACCAGGCGAATGGCTTCCAACATGCGGGTGACGCCGACGCCGGTAAATTCAGCGGTCAGCACCGGCTGGTTCCAACTCGTCGGCACGAAGCTCATCGCCGCCAGGTTGTACAATTCGTCCGGCTGCACTTCTTCCAACAGGTTGATCAGGCTGAGTTGATCGAGCAGATCACCCTGGCGTATTTCGATCTTGTCGCGCAGATGCTCGATGCGTTCGAACTTTTCGGTGCTGGATCGACGCACCATGCCGTAAACCTGGTAACCTTTCTCCAATAAAAAATCAGCCAGATACGACCCATCTTGCCCGGTAATGCCGGTAATTAAAGCTCGCTTCATCGGTAACCCCTATTACGCTCCCAACAGCGCCCAGATGCCGACCAGCATACAATAAACACCAAACCAATGCAGGCGTCCCGCCTTGACGAAACGCAGCAAGAGCAACAACGAACAATACCCTGAAATCGCCGCGGCGACAAAACCCCCGATCGCCGCCGGAATAAAGCCGGCGGGCAAATGATCGATTTTCATTGCCTGCAGCAAGACCGCACCCAGTATCGCCGGAATGGCAATCAGAAAACTGAAGCGTCCGGCAGTTTCACGATCCAAACCGGCGAACAAGCCGGCAACAATCGTCGCACCCGAGCGGCTGACGCCGGGGGTAATCGCCGTCGCCTGCAAAATACCGACGATCAAGGCGTGCCGGCTTTTCAATTTCGCCAGATCGACATCGCCCCGCGACGCCCAGCGTGATGCGAACAACAAGGCCGCGGTAAACAACAAGGCCACCCCTACGACGGTCAAACTGGAGAAAGCACGTTCGAAAACATCGGCCAGAGAAAAGCCGACGATGACGGCCGGCAAAGTGGCCAACACGATCCAGCCAAGCAGGCGCAGGTGGGGTCGCTCACTCCATCCTTTTTTCAATCCGTCGTGACGCAACGCCGCCCAACCGTCGACGGCGATCGTTTGTAAATCGCGGTAAAACACAACCACAACCGCCAGCAGCGTTCCCAGATGCAGAATGGTATCCAGCAGCAGCGGCGCCTCGGAAAAGTCGACGCCGAGCAAATGACGCAGAATCACCAGATGCCCCGAGGAACTGATCGGCAAAAACTCCGTTACACCCTGCAGCAATCCCAAGTACACGGCTTGTAGAAAATCGATGATGTGTTCCCCGCGGCTATCAATTGGTTATCGCGACCGGCTCCAACTTCAAGTGTTTAAAAATCGCGCGAACCAATTCATTGATGTCAAATGGCTTGGTGATGTAATCGTCAGCGCCGCATTCGTATCCGTGCTGAATATCTTCCGGCGCCGAACGAGCACTGATGAAAATGATCGGTATTCGCTCATAACCCTCCAACCGACGGACCATGCGGCAAAGTTGATAACCGTCGATCCAACTCATCGAAACATCCAACAACAGCAGATCAGGTCGATTAACGCGCAAGCAACTGACCAGCTTCAATCCGTTGGGCGCTGCCATCACCTGAAATCCGCAACGCGACAAAACGCTGCAAATCAAGTCGCATATTATCTTGTCATCATCAACGACCAGAACCGTCTGCCCGTTTCCCTGTCTGCACATGCTCGCATCCAATTTCGATTTCAAGTTGCACCTTTTACCATCTGCCCTACCCCGAATCAATCGTCGAAGGGCGAAAACAACCGGTACCCCCTGCATCGCGACCGCATTGGGTGGTTGACACAATGCGGCATTAAGGGATACTTTACCCCAGTTTTTTGATGTTAATGATCGGATGTTTTCCGATGAAAATGTAGTTTTTTTCGCAACCTCGACACTCAAAGGAAATAGGGAAGGAATCGCCATGGCGACCAAGAAAGCAAGTACCAAAGCCAAGCCTAAACGCAAAACCGCTGCTAAAAAGCAGGCTAAGAAACCGGCCAAGAAAAAACCGGCGGTGAAAAAGGCTGCCGCGGCGAAAAAGAGTTCGGCGGGAAAAACCATCTTCTTCACCGGTTTCCCCGGTTTTATCGGCAAGCGCCTTTTCCGCAAAATCCTCAAGCAAAACAAAAGCAACCGCCTGATCGCCATGGTGCAGGAAAAATTCTACGACACCGCCCAAAATGCCGTGCAGGATTTGGCCGTCGACATTCCGGATGCCGGTAAACGTATCGAGTTGGTCAAAGGCGATCTGACTCTCGATAACCTGGGATTCACTGCGGCCACCATGAAGAAAGTGACTGCCAATGCCACGGAAGTTTGGCATTTGGCCGCCGTCTACGACCTGGCCGTCCCGGAAAAAATCGCGTGGGAAATCAACGTCGAGGGCACTCGCCGGATGCTCGATTTCTGCGAAAAAATTAAGAAACTGAAGAAATTGGTTTACTTCTCCACTTGCTACGTTGCCGGCTTACGCACCGGCTTGATCGTCGAAGAAGATCTCGATTTCGGCCAGGGATTCAAAAACCACTACGAGCAGACCAAGTTCGAAGCTGAAGTGCTCGTTCGCAAACGGATGAACAAGATCCCGACGATCATCATCCGCCCAAGCATCATCATCGGCGACAGCAACACCGGCGAAACCGACAAGTTCGACGGCCCCTATTTCCTGATGCACTTTTTCGCCGACATGGAACGGCGCGGCATCTTGAATTACGCCGGCGGCATTCCCCTGCCCAGCCTCGGACAGGGCAACGCCTACTTCAATCTGGCGCCGATTAATTACCTGATCGACGCTACCATGCACATCGTGAAAAACCCGAAGGCAATCGGCAAAACCTTCCAGGTATGCGATCCCGATCCGCTGACCGCCCGCGAGTTCTACGACGAAGTTTACCAACAGTTCGGCTTCCAAAAGACATGGGGCACCCTGCCGATGCCGCTGGTGCAACTGGTCACGCAGTTGCCCGGCCTGGACAAGTTCATCGGTATTCCCGAGCAGGTGCTGCCTTACGTCAACCATTACGCCGTCTTCGATTGCCAGAATACCCTCGATTTTCTGGCCGATAGCGACATCCGCTGCCCGAACCTCCGCGATTACCTCGGCGTGTTGGTCGACTACATCCGCCACCATGTGCGTGAACACGGACGCCATGCCAAATACTAGAGCGCTGGACGAGCCGTCGTGATGGTGCGATACTCCGCCCGTTGAAAGCGAAGGAGACAGAGATATGCGTTACCGCACAACCAAAATCAATCCACGTATGGCGCTGCGCAAAAGCGTCGTGACCTCACCCCGTTCCGTGATGGAAGTCGGGCGCAACGATCCCTGCCCCTGCGGCAGCGGAAAGAAATATAAAAACTGCTGCATCAACAAAGGCGATGTCTTTTTGCAGAAACTGGCGAAAAAAGCCAAACGCAAGGAAGAAGGATCGCTGGTCAGCCGTTTGATTAAACGCAAAAAGAGCGAATGAAACGTCCCCTCGGGATTCTGCTTACCTTATTGTTTATGGCCCTACTCGGGTTGTGGCTGATTCTTGTCGCCGTCGCCAGCGATTACCACGAAGCCACCGTCTTGCTGCTCGGCGTCGTCTGGCTGTTGACGACTTTCGTCCTCAGTTGGAACACATCGAAGCGCGTCGTCAAAATCGGTCTCGTAATCATTCTTGTCGCGGTGATGGCGACCGTCGGCGCACTGGCGATCAAAGCCGGGCGCTATCGCACCGAGGTGCGTAAAGTCATCGCGGAAAATGTCTTGGTTGAAGTCGCCCGGCAGTTGCGTTTACACATCGATGAAGATTTCGAACTGCCCGACTGCCCTTGGGTCTGCATGATTCAAAAACTGCAAGACGCCGACGGCTGGCCCGGCCTGGAGATCCCCTACGAAGGTCATGACCAGTCGATTCGTTTCGACTCCATTCCACGCAACGATGAATGGGGATGCCGCTACCACTACGTGCGGCTCGGTAAAGAAGATTTTCGGCTTAAGTGTTCAGGGCCCGATCGTCGTTTCGGCACTGACGACGACATCGTTGTTAAAAGCAATCATAAACTGCCCGACAAGCCGCGCGCCCTGCCGGTGTTCGGCACCCGCCCGACGGCCGTTCGTTGACACTGCAAAGCCGAATAAGCTAGCTTTTCTGCCATGAATAAAAAGCGACAATTAAATGAGCCGATGTCGCGCCGGCTTCGCTTTCTGCTTTTTCTGCCGATCGCCGGCGGCGCGGTTATCGCAGCCTGGTTTTGGCTCGCGCTGGACTTCCAACGCCTGGCTTTTTTCTGGCTGGTATTTCCGGTCGTCGCTGCCTTCGTTCGCTTCATCCTTAAACGCCTTAATAAAAATGAACTCGCACAACGAATTCTCGACTGGCTAGCCCTGGCGTCGGGTCTGGCCGGATGGCTGCCCCTGGCTTTCTGGTCGCTGATCATCGCACCCTGGCGCGCTTCGATTTTATTGGTGTTGCTGATCATCGTTGTGGTCGTTCAGCATCGTCGTGACTGGACAACTCCGATCGACGTTTTGTTTTTGCTTATCGCCTTTGTCCTGAGTTTATTCCGCTGGCATGCCTTGGCGTTGATTTTGCCCGGTCTGGCCGTTTTCATCTTGATTACCGCCAAGCGCCTGCCTGCTTGGCGACCGCGCAGCGTACGCTGGTCACTCCTGCTGCTTATCGGTGTGATCACCGCGATCATCATCCCTTACAGTTTCGGTTCCGCCTGGAGCAAAAGCCGAGACATCGATTCGCAGCCCGGTGTACAAGCCATCTACGATGCCGAAGATCCTTCCTCTCCCCTACATGCCATTTTAGGCGACGACCTTGGCATCGCCGTACCGGACTGTTTTGGCCGGATTCTGGTCGGCACCCGTTCCGGCGCCAGTGGCCTGGTGCGGTTGGATGCTCTGGGCGTTGCCGCCAGTTCCGCACAGCCCATTGCCGATTTTATCGCCTGCAACTGCCGGCAAAAACAGATCTACGTCGTCGAACGGGAAAGCGGCTTACTGCACGCGTTGGATCACAATTCACTGCAGGATATCGACGAAAGACTATTCGTCCGCATTCCCCACCCTGCGCAAATGCGTTTCGACCCGGTCACCGATAAGCTCTACATCTCCCGCGATTCCGACGAAAGAATGGTCGCCCTCGATGTGCTGAACTTCGCCCACGACCTGCTGGACTTTCGCAGTTACCTTGTCGATTTTCTTCCGCTGCCGAAGCATGACCTGATGGTTACCGCAACCTGGGGTGGCTGGATCGACTTTTACCAATTGTCGGATAAAAAATTTCTCGACCGTATCTGGCTGCCGGACTTTTCTTTTTCTCTGCACCCAAGCTATGAAGGTCACCGACTGTGGTTGGCCGGCCGCACCACCGGCGCTCTAATCGAAATTCGCCTGCCGGATAAGCAAATTATCCGGCACGGTTACTTCGGCGCCGGGCTGCATCACGTCGTCGATCAAAGCGGCAATACGTTGGCGCTCGGCAATGCATTAACCGGTGAAGTGCTTCTGCTGGACCGCAAGACCCTGGAAGTTAAGCAACGCCTATCGACCGGCAATGACCTGCATAATCTGGTGTATTTTCCGCGGCGGCAATCGCTGGTGGCGGCGGCATCGTCGGGTTTGTGGGAATTGGCTCTGCCTGCCGAAGCGGAATAGCTATTATTCCTCTTCCGGCTTCTCCGGCATTTTCTCGTTTTCTTGATAAACGCAAACGCGGTTGCGCCCTTCACTTTTAGCGCGATAAAGCGCCGTATCGGCGGCGCGGATCAATTCGTCCATTTCCACACCGTGCGTCGGTGCCTCCGCCAGACCGATGCTGATCGTAATCTGCTTAGGCAAACCTTCGATGGTGGCGCCGGCAACCGACTGGCGGATGCGCTCGGCCATCGACAATGCACCTTCCATATCGGTCTCCGGCAAAATGACGCCGAATTCTTCGCCGCCGTAACGGGCGGGTACGTCGATTTCCCGCAGACTCGATTTCAACAAAGCCGCCACCTGCACCAGCACTTCGTCACCGACCTGGTGACCATAGTTGTCGTTGACGCTTTTGAAATGGTCGAGGTCGCAAATTGCCAGTGACAGTTTCTGTCCGTAGCGCTTGGCCCGTTTGAGCTCGGCTTCCAGGCGCAGGTTGAAAAAGCGGCGAATGTAAATTTTGGTCAGTTCGTCGGTAATCGCCATTTCATAAAGCGTGGCGTTGTTGATTGCCACCGCGGCCTGGTTGGCCAAAGCGTTGAGCAATTCCAGATCTTCCTGGCTGAAACCGCGAGCACCGATTTTGTTGGTGATGTTGATAACGCCGATGGCCTCGTCGTTGGCCACCAGCGGCGTGCACAAGATGGAATTGACGTTGGACGCGTCGCGTTCTTCGTATCGTTTATCCTCGTCGGTGGCATTGATGATCATCGGCTCTTTTTCGACGAACACCTGCCCGGCGACGCCCTCGCCGGCGGCGAAGGTCGAGCATTCCATCTCGCCGGAATTGATCGCTTCTTCCACCTTCGGATCGGGCAAGCCTTTGACCACACGCACCACCAAACGTCCGATGTTGGCATCCCACAACATCAGCGAGCCCTTTTGCGCCTCGGTGGTTTCAATCGCCTGGCCCAGAATGAATTTCAGCAGATTTTTCAAATCGCTGATGTGAATGAGCGCGCGCCCGATGTTGTAGAGAATCGACAGATTCTTGACCGTCTTGTCCAACTCGGCCTTGTCGCGCTGATTTTTTTCATACAGTTGCGTCGTCGTAATACTGACCGACGCCTGTTCGGCGAGAATGCCTAAAAAATCGACGTCTTCGTCGCTGTACCCGCAGCGATCACCCTTTTCGCCGATGCTCAATAATCCGACTACATTGCCGTGGTACACCAGCGGAACGAACAGGCGGCTTCGCAGAACATGCAAATTAAATTCTTGGAACGGCACGACAAAACGAGGCTGCCCGACGGCATCGACGGTGGAAAACGGCCTGCCTTGCAAAATCGTCTGCCACAGCAATCCTTCACGACGTGGAAAGGAAAAATCCGGCCCGACATCTTCGGCCAGACCGACGCCGCGGACCATCTGAAATATCTCCTTATCATCATCGAGCACAAAGAAGGCATAGGCGTCCAGTCCGAAGCGTTCATTCACGATGCTGGTGTAAATGGTGAAAAGCGGGTCTGCTTCCAACGTATTGTCGAATGCTTTGCCCGCCTGCAGCAGACTGGACATGTCAAACAACTTGCGGTCAAGTTGCGCTATCCGTTGCGTTAAATTTTCAATCTCGCGTTGCAATTCGCGATCGCCGGATTTGTCTTGACTCATGGGTCCCTACCATCGCTTGAGGTGAACTAATGCTTATTACCATGATCGGCTTTGCCGAAACAAGTTGTACGGATGACACCGTGATGGTTTGACAACCTTGCGCGGAAACAAGATACAATGCGACAAAACATGGGAAGCGATGCTTTGCTTGGAAAAATCGCCATATGTCTGATGCTTTGCCTTTTGCCGATGCTGCTTTTAGCCACGCTCGGCGCCGACGACGACACCCCGGACGACGACACCGCTGACGACGATACCACCGACGACGATTCCCTCGACGACGACACGCTTAACGACGACACCGACGACGATACAACCGATGACGATACCGATGCGATCGACGAGAATCAGGCCACGCCGACGCACAACCTGATGGTCAGCGACGGCGGCTGCGGCTGCTGAGATTACTCGCCTAATTTTTTATAGCGTTGCCCGAAAATATATTTGATGAATTTCAGGAAGGCGTCGCCAAAGTAGCGAAAATCGTCGATTCCCCGCAGCAATTTAACTTTGCGCCAGACAAAACCCGGCCGCAAATAAATGCGGCGGTACATCTTGCGTTGCAGGTGAATCATATCGGCAGGCTCGAAATGCTGCGTACGCCAGACCGGCTCGCCGCGCACGATGTCGAACTCGTCCCAATCTTCGCTGTCGATCAATCCTTCGTCGATCATCATGTTGTAAAGGTCGGTACCCGGGTACGGTACAGCAATGTAGACCATCACGAAATCAGGCTTGATGCGCAACATCAGCCGGAAGGTTTGCTCTACTTCTTCGAAGGTTTCGCTCGGATGCGAACCGATCATAATAAACGCACTGGTCAGCATCTTTACTTTGCGCGCCGCAGCGAAGGCCGACTCGATCTGCTCAACGGTAATGCGCTTACAGACCGCTTCCAACATGCGCGGGCTGCCGCTTTCCACGCCGAAGGCGATCTTCGCGCAACCGCTTTCGGCCATCATGCGCAGCAGCGTTTCGTCGACGTTGCTTACCCGACTATCGCAATCCCAGGAAACGCCGAATTCGCGTAGACCGTGGCAGATCTCGGTTAGCCGCTCTTTGCCGTAGGTAAAGGTGTCGTCATCGATGGTGAAATGGTCGACCTGGTAACGCTCGACGCATTCGCGCACCTCGGCGAGAACATGCCGGGCCGAGCGGAAGCGCACCTTGTTGCGATGGGTGATGTGCGAGCTGCAGAAAATACAGCGCACCGGACATCCGCGGCTGGTGAACAATTCGGTGATGTTGCGCAATTTGCTCGACAAGCCCGGGCTGGAGCTGCCCTGGTACAACGAGAAATCAATCAGGTCGCGCGCCGGGAACGGCAGATCGTCCAAGTTCATAATGAGTTCGCGCATCGGCCCGCGTTCGATGCGCTCGCCGTCACGCACGATGGCGCCGGCCAAACCGCGGAAGTCGCGCTTGCCGTGCTGAATGGCCGAGCAGATTTCGGTCAGGGTCACTTCGCCCTCGCCGATCACTCCCACGTCGAACTCGGGAAATTCCGACAACGTCCGTTCGGGGATGGCCGACGGGTGCGGCCCGCCGACGATGGTGATGATATCCGGATCGGTCTGCTTGACCACGCCGGCCAGTTTGGCTGCGGTTTTCACCAGGGGCGTCATCGCCGTAAAGCCGACGGCGTCAGGCTGAAAGCGCTCCAGATTGGCGCGCAGGTGATCCGGCGCGTAGGGCAAAACATTGTAGTCCCAGATTTCGACGGCGATGCCGAGGCGCTCGCGTACGTAGGCAGCCAACTGGGCGAGGTTGATCGGATGCTGGCAAACCTCCGAGGCGATCGACGCCATCGGTTCCGGCGGATGGATCAAGGCCAGCTTCATCGGATAATCACCCTCGCTTTCGCAGACGCGTTTGCGCTTCGGAAAAGGTTTTGTAACAGCAATCGACTACCAAGACAACGGCTTGGCCGCCGTCCACATCACCTGTAGGTTCAGAAAACGTTTGCTCGCTGCGCTTTTGATCACGCAAACGGTATCGGCGCCGCGACCGCTGCCGGCGACGGCCACCACCGGTTCACCCTCGGGCAGCAACCCCGCGTCGCAAGCTTCCATCACGATCTCGCAGGCGACCTTAGTCCCCTGTCCGTGCCGCCGCAGCGTGTTGGCGATGATGTGCGTCGGCATCGAACCGCCGAATTCGGCCGAAAAGGCCGTTTCCAGCGAATGAGTCAGAATCGTCGCAGTCAAAATGGTTATTCCCTGCGCTTCCAGCTTTTTACGCAGTGACTCGTCGAACTCCTGCGCGCTGGGCTCACGGAATCCGGCGCTGTGCGTCACCACCAGCAATTCGGCGTCGGTGTCGGCCAACTCTTTCGCCATTGCCCGCGCCACCGAACCGACCGTCGAAGCCACGACCACGCGGCGGTATCCGTCCGCAACCAGTTCGCGTACGACCTCAACGCAAGCGGCGGTTTTTTCCGCCCCCGCCTGTTCGAACAGCACAACCTTGCGTTCCATCATCCCTCCTTAGTGCATCGCCACCGGGCAATCTTCGCAACGCGGTTTGCTTTTGCGGCAGAATTCCTTGCCGATGTAAACCAACTGGGCATGGAACTCGCCGTAAAATTCCGCATCCGGTTGAAAGTGGCAATGAAATAGATTCTGCAAATCTTCATAGCCGACATCCTCACCGACCAACCCCATGCGCGACAGAATCCGCCGCGTGTAGGCGTCGACCACAAAAACCGGCTGCTCGGCGGCGTAGAGAATCATCGAATCCGCCGTTTCCGGACCGATGCCCTTCAACGCCAGCAACTCTTCGCGCAATTTCGTCGTCGGCTGAGTCAGCATCCTTTTCAAACTACCGCGATGCGTTCGCATGATATACCGACTGAAATCCTGCAAACGCAGACTCTTCTGGTTGAAGTAGCCGGCGGGGCGGATCGCCTGCGCCAGCTGCTTCGTTTCGGCTTTGGCCATACCCCGCACCGAAAGCAACCGTTCGCGCTTTAAATTGACGATGGCTTTTTCCACGTTGGTCCAAGCGGTGTTCTGCGTGAGGATCGCGCCGACGCAGATCTCGAAAGGCATGTCACCCGGCCACCAACACAGCGGACCGAAATAAGCGAAAGCGGCGTCGTACAACGTTTGCAGCCGTCGACGCTCAGTCGCTTTCGAGATTTTTGATCTCTTCCGGGGACGGAAAATGGTGCAGCCATACATCGTGGATATCTTTTTCGGAAAAACAATCGACACACAACCAGACTTCCACCGGGTCATACAATTGCTGGTAGACCAACGGCTTGCCCGTGCAATCGTCCTTCGTCTCGATCCGTTTGGTCTTTCCCGTGTGCAGCAAATAGCCGTCGACGCGCACTTCATGCGGTAAATGCACGGTCGGCTGAATGACGCGACGGCAACGAAAACAACGCATGCAAATTCCCGGTGATTAATTTCGCCATACTATATCGGCTTGCCCGGCTTCTGTCACTTGCGGTAAAAAACGGCTTGACGATCAGCTTGCTTCACTTATCCTATTAGATTCCATGAGTTTTCCGGCTGAGGATCCGACAAATGATAAACATTCCCCGCTGCTTACGTTGTTTACACCTGACGCTTGCGCTCGCGCTGCTGTCGCTGCTGCTTACCGCCTCGGCATTGCAGGCCGCCAACCCGAACTGGCCCAACGAACCGACTGCCGATCCGCGTGAAGAGCCTCCGGATGATCCCAGTTGGTCCAACCTCTGGAACATGTTCAGCTACATTCCCGACAGCGCCGTGCCGACGGTGCGGCCGGAAGAAATCGACATCGGTTCCGGCATTCACGCCGACCGCGCCTGGCAGGTCACGACCGGCAATTCGCAGGTGGTGATCGCCATTACCGACAGCGGCATTTACTGGAACCGACGCGACACCGTGGAAAAAATCCATATCAATACCGGCGAGTTGCCCCTGCCCGAAGGCAGCGAAGTGTACGACGCCAACGGCGACGGCCGCATTAACGCGCTGGACTACGACGGCGACTCCCGCGTCGGTGACCTCAACAGCAACGGCTACCTCGACGCACACGATTTGATCCTCGCCTTCTCCGACGACGTCGACGACGACGAAAACGGTTACATCGACGACATCGCCGGGTGGGATTTCCTTTGGGACGACAACGACGCCTACGATCAGACCCATTCCGGGCACGGCTCGTTCGAAGCCGATTGCTCTGCCGGTGAGGGCAACAACGGCTACGGCGGTATCGGCGTTTGCCCCGATTGTATGGTCATGCCCCTGCGCGTCGCCGACGACTTCGTCGGCAGCGTCAGCCACTTCAACGAAGCCATGGTCTACGCCGCCGACAACGGCGCCAGCGTCGTGCAACACGCCAACGGGACCCTCACCTCCGGATCGGCCACGCAGGCGGCGATCGACTACGCCTGGGAACACGACCTGCTCTACGTCGCGGCGATGGGCGACGAAACAAGCTTCCACAACAACTACCCCGGCGCTCTGCCGCGGTCGGTGTACGTCAACGCCTCGATTTACGACACCCGTTGGGATCAGGCCGGCAGCTACCTGCGCCTGTCCAATTGCTCCGGATGGGGTAGCAAGGTCACCCTCACCGCATCGCACAAATCCTGCTCCTCCGGCGCAACGGGCATGACCTCCGGCGCCGCGGGATTGATCTTTTCGCGCGGCCTGGATATCGATCTGCAACCATCGCTTTCGGCCAACGAGGTCAAGCAGATCCTCATCGCCACGGCCATCGACATCGATATCCCCGAATCGCTGACCGACCCCGACCAGTACCCCAGCAAACCGGGATGGGACCAAACCTTCGGCTACGGCCGGCTGCACGCACGCAATGCGGTCGACATGGTTGCACCGACCACCATTCCGCCCGAAGCCGAAATTCTGGCGCCGCGCTGGTTCGCTTACGTCGACCCGGAGCGCACGCCCGATCTGGAAGTGGAATTTTTCGCCGATGCCCGCCGCCGCCCCAACTTCGACTGGGTGGTGGAGGTCGCCGGTGGACTGGAACCGACCGAAGACGATTTCGTGCCCGCCTGCGTCGGCAATTTCCAATCGGCGCCGGTGCACGAGATTTGCACCGTGCCGCACGAGTTGATCGACGTCGATTACACCGCTCCAGTCACCGACATCCATGACTTCACCTTCACTGTGCGTGTGCTCGTTACCGACGATTTGGGCAACGTCGGCCGCGACCGGCGGGTGATGTACCTGCGCCACGATCCCGATCTGCTGACAGCGATGCCTCTGCATCTAGGCGGCTCGCAGGAAAGCGGACCGCAGACAGCCGACCTGAACGGCGACGGCGTCTACGAAATCATCCTCGGCAACAGCGATGGTTGGGTTTCGGCGCTGGATATCAACGGCGAGCCCCTACCCGGTTGGCCGCAATGGGTCGACCCGTTGCCGACGCTCGACGTGGCTAATCCGTTCAATCACCTGGGCGCGCCCGCCTATGCTTCCGGCTCGGTCGCACCGCCGCGACAGGTCATTCTGGGCACCGTGGCTGTGGGCGACCTGGAATCCGACGGCGTGCTGGATGTCGTCGCGACGACGCTGGAAGGCTTCGTCTACGCCTGGGATGCTTTCGGTCAGTTGAAAAACGGCTTCCCGGTGTCGGTGGATCCGGCCAATGCTGTGTCGCCCGATCCCCGTTCGCGCCTGGAAATCGGGATTGCCAACGCGCCAGCGCTGTCCGACCTGGACGGTGACGGCAAGCTGGAAATCATTGTTGGCGCTCTCGACCGGCATGTTTACGTTTGGCGCAACGACGGCTCGCCTCAACCGGGCTTCCCGGTCAAGTGTGAAGATCCTGACGGCAGCCGTGCGATGAAAATCGTTTCTTCGCCGGCCATCGGTGACATCGACGGCGACGGTCAACCTGACATCGTTATCGGCACCAATGAACGCAGCGAAGATCTCGGACGCACCTACGCCATTCACGGCGACGGCTACCTGCACAACGGCGGCGCTTACCTCAAAGGTTGGCCGGTTCGCCAGCAGTCGCCCGAACTTTACCTGCTGCCCTTCGTCGGCGAAGGAACGACCACTTCGCCGGTGCTGGACGACATCGACGGCGACGGCATCTCCGAAGCGGTGATCACCAGCGGCGTCACCACCCCGCAAGCTTACGGCACCTACGGCAGATTGGTCCAAGCCTACCTGGTGATTCCCTTCGGACTGTTCACCACCAGCCGCGAGTGGCTCGGTGCGTGCGGCATCAACTTCCTTGCCTTTGCCGACATCAACGTCGACGGAATCCCCGATCTTCTGGCCAGCGGCACATCCCTCGGCTATCTCTCGGTGTGGGAAGCGCTGGGCGTACGCGCCCATTACGATGCACTGTTGTTCGCGATTAACGGCCGCACCGGTCTGCAGTTCGCGCACTTCCCGCGCAAAATGGAAGACTGGATGTTCCTCTACGGTCCGTCGGTGGCCTACCTGGATGACGGCGAATATCCGCACATCATCATGAGTTCGGGCGGGTACATCGTGCATGCCATCGATGTAAAGGGCAACGAACCGGAAGGCTGGCCGAAATTCACCGGCCACTGGAACGTCGCTTCACCGACTGTCGGCGATCTCGACGGCGACGGCTACCTGGAAGTGATCGTCGGCAACCGCGAAGGGCGTTTGTTCGTCTGGCGTAGTCAGGGCCGCGCCGACCAGAACATCGAGTGGAAAGGTTGCCGACACGATCCGCACAACACCGGCAACTACGAAACCGACATCCCCACGCAACCCGGACCCGCTGTGGATGATGACACAGCCGATGACGACACGGCCGACGATGACACCGCTGATGACGATACGGTGGATGATGACATTGCGGACGATGATACAGCGGACGACGATGTCGCCGATGACGATGTAGCGGACGACGATGTAGCGGATGACGATGTAGCGGACGACGATGTAGCGGATGACGACGTCAGTGATGATGATATCGTTGATGATGATGTCTCGCCCGACCAGACCGGTGATGATGACGATGATTCTGGTTGTGGATGCTAGAACTCAAAACAATCGTACTCTTCAACTTCTTGTAAACCATTGACAACACAGAGGGACCTGCTTATCTTTTATTATGCTTAATAAAGCATATTTGATAACCCATAGCAAATAAAGAGGAATTTAGATATGAGCGAAATAATTTCAAAAAGCCCGACCACAGGCGACATCATCGGTCAGATTCCGGCCATGAACGCCGAACAGGTCAAAGATGCGGTGGAAAAAGCACGCGCAGCAAGTAAAAGTTGGGCGCTGACTTCTTTTGCACGACGCACCGAGATACTGAAAAACGCCAACCAATATATGATTGACCACTTCGACGAGATCACCGCGCTGATCAGTCGCGAAAACGGCAAACCCAAAGTTGAAGCGGCCGTCGCCGAAATGCTGCCTGCGGTCAACGCCAATTCATTTTTCGCGGAAAATGCACAGCGACTGCTTGCCGATGACAAGATCGAGATGTTTCCCTGGAACCTGATCGGCAAGAAAAGTTACATCCACTATGTCCCCTGGGGAGTCATCGGCATCATCTCACCGTGGAACTACCCTTTCGGCATTCCGATGACTCAAATCAGCATGGCCTTGGCCGCCGGCAACACCATCGTCTTCAAGCCGAGCAGTTCAGTGGCGTTGATCGGCGAAAAGATCAAGGAGATCTGGGAAGCCGCCGGTCTGCCCGAAGGTGTGTTCAACATAATTCAGGGCGCCGGACGCATCGGCGAAGAGTTGATCCACAACAACGTTGACCGCCTCATCTTTACCGGCAGCGTCGAAGTCGGACGACACATCGCCAAACTGGCCGGCGAAGCGCTGATTCCGGTCACCCTTGAATTGGGCGGCAAAGACCCGGCCATCGTGTTGGACGATGCTGACATCGACCTGACCACCAGCGGCATTTTGTGGGGTTCGATGACTAACGCCGGGCAAACCTGCGCGGGCATCGAGCGCGTTTACGTGCATCGATCCGTCTACGATGAATTCGTCGAGAAAATTTCCGAAAAGGTGAAAACGCTTCGTCCCTGCGACGGCAACGGCGACCCTTGCGACGTCGGCGCCATCACTACCGAAAGCCAGTACGAACTGATCGCCGAGCAGGTCAAGCAAGCCGTTAACAGCGGCGCCATCGCCACCAGCGGCAACATGGTGGACATAGACGGCGGCAGTTACTTCCCGCCGACGATTCTTACCAATGTCCATCACGGCATGCCGATCATCAGCGAAGAGAACTTCGGGCCGGTGCTACCGATCATGCCTTTCGATTCGGAAGAAGAAGCGATCCGCCTGGCCAACGATTCGCGCTTCGGACTGTCGGCCAGTGTCTGGACCAGCGATACAAATCGCGGTGAACGGATCGCGAAAAAGCTGATCGCCGGTACCGTCACCATCAACGACAGCTTGTACACCTACGGCCTGACGCAAACGCCCTGGGGCGGTGTCAAGGAATCGGGTTACGGTAAAACGCACGGCAAAGAAGGCCTGATGGAAATGGTGCGTCCGGTTCACATCGCCAGTGACAGCCTGCACCGTGTTAAAAAACCGTGGTGGTATCCCTACGACAAAGAAGCGCTGGAAACTTTCAAGCACGTTCTGGAATTCCTCGGCGGCAGCGGCAGCGCGCGCCGAGGCAAAGCCTTTGCCAAAGTGATGCGTAAAATACCATTGTGGCGGAAGCTCTAGTCGACCAAACGCGATGCCCACAGGTTCCACGTCGCCAGCAGCAGCACCTTGGCCGGACGACGCCACACGCGTTTCGCGTTAACTCCGAAAAGCATCTCGACAGCCTTTTGCGGATCGTACGGGCGCTCGGGGAACGCCGGCGGCGCAGCGATAATCGACTTGAAAAAACGTTCAACCCGCGGTTCGTCCAGGTAGGTTGCGTACGGTGCCTGTAGCCGCACCTTCTTGCGGCGGGTGACCTCCGGCGGCAGCCCCAATAACTCGGCCGCCGTTTTGATGACCAACTTGCCCTCGCCTTTATCGACCAGCAAGGATTCGGGCAACCGCTGCGCGAAATCGACGACCTGATGATCCAGGTAGGGATACCGCATCTCCAACGGCATGCGCATGCCGATGCGGTCGTTCTTCTGCAAAATGTTCTGCGGTAGCGGACCGATACGCTCGGCCGCCAGCACAAACGACAAGGTTTCCGTTTCAACGTCGGCTGAATCGGTTACCTGCTGCGGCAACAACTCGGAGATCGCCGCCGCGCTGCCGGCCAACGGCGAACCGATCGCCGCCAACGCCTTCGGCGAAAAGATCTGCGTTAATTCCAGGTAGCGACCAACCACCGAGGTGCAATCGCGATAGTGCGACGGGTCGACGTGCGCGTAACCGGCGAACAACTCGTCTGCCCCGCCGCCCGAATGGGCGACGCGAATCGACTTTGCCGCCTCGCCGGTCAGGAAAAACAACGGCGGTGCGCTGATGCTCATGCAGGGCGTATCCAACCAACGGGCAATGTCACTTAGTTTCTGGGTCAACGACTCGTCGTCAGCCACAATGTGCTGCGGCGACGGCCAACCCAGGTTGAAGCAAGTGGCGTCGGCTTCGGCAAATTCGTTGAACACTTCGCGCGGACGCTCGAAGCTCTCGGTGAAGTGGTATTGCTTCAGATCGCCCTGCCCGAAAAAGCCGACAGTAAACGACGGCAGGGATATGTTCGCACGTTGGAGTACCGCCGCCATCAACGCCGAATCAACACCGCCGGAAAGAAACAAACCTTGCGGCGAAGATTCGCTGAGACGTCTTCGGGTCGCGTCCATCATCAAATCGATCAGATCCATCGCCGCCTGGTCGGGGGAGCCTGCGTAATCTTGCGTATAGACCGGGCGATAAAAGCGATGGTGCATCGAACGTTCCGGCTCGAACACGACGGCACAACCGGGACGAAGCTGGCGAATCTTGGCAAAGGGTGTAAAGGGCGCGGCAAAAAAACCCATGCGAAAATAATGGGCCATCGCTTCCCAATCGGCTTCTTTTTCGATGGCCGGCCATTCCAGCAGCGCGCGCAGTTCCGAGGCGAAAACGACCTCGTGGCCCAGGTCGACAAAATGCAACGGCAAAATACCAGCCGGATCGCGCGCCAGCAAAAGCCGTCGTTCTTGCTGGTTCCACACGGCGATGGCGAACTGGCCATTGAACAGCGGCAGCGCCTCGTCGCCCAGCTTGGCGAACAGTCGCGGCAGCAAAGTGGTGTCACCGGTGACGTCGCTCAAATCGAAGCGCTCGGCCAACTCGCGCCAGTTGAAGATTTCGCCGTTCCAGGCAACGGTGATGTGCTCGTAGGTTGCCGGTTGGTTCCCGCCGGGAATGTCTTCCAACGAAAAGCGATGCGTCAACAGGCCGATGCCGCCGTTGGTCCATACGCGTTCGTCGTCCGGCCCGCGATGCGCGATGACTGCGCCCAACCGGCGCAGATCCTCGTCCGCTACCGGCTTCTCATCGCGACGATAAAGGCCGACTATCCCACACACGCAGATTTCCTTTCACGGCGTTTGCTCAGGGAACCGGACGCACCTTGCTGCAGGCCAACAGCACTTTTTCGTAATCGCGAGCGAAATTCTCCCCCACCCAGCGACCATACTCCGCCGCATCGATGCCGAGCATCTCCAGGCTGGCGGTCTGCACCGGCGTTCCCTCGGTGGTGACGTTGATACCGGCGTGAATCAAACCGCTGACCGGGCTGAGCGTCGCGATCGAAACCGACAACTTGCGGCATCCGGGCAAGCTGTAATGAAACCGGCCGCTACGCACGAAGGCGGCGAAATCCTCACCTGCTTCGAGTTCGATCTCGTCGGGGAACAGAATGTAAACGTCGTTGCCCGACAATTCGACGTGGCAATTCAAATCGTCGCGTTTCATCCACCGCGCTCCGCGCGCCATCCAACCGTTGAGCAGGCGTTGCGCCATCACGGCGAACTTCAACTCGACGCCGAACATCTCGACGACGTAATGCACCTGCGAATCGGCGAAAATCGGACGGTCGTTGACCGCATCGTCACGGTCGATCAACGCATCGACGGTGATGCGACACGGTGCGACCCAGCCGATGATCGAATCGCCCTGCACGCGAAAGGTTTCAAACGCCCAGAGGCTGCGCAACTGAGACGCATCGTACAATTCGGCAAAGTCGGTGCTGAACAAGGCATGCATGGTTGTGCTCCCTGCTTGTTTCGAGATCGCTTCAATATAAACGAAGAGTCGCCGTCTGGCGATAGGCTGTATGGTTTGTTTTATCTCTCAGCAGCCGCATCCATCGTCGTCGTCATCATCGTCATCGGCGGCGGAGTCGTCATCATCGTCGGGCGCCGTGTCGTCATCGTCGTCGCCGGGCACATCGTCGTCGACCGGCTCGGCGTCATTGGGTCGCACCGTCAGAGTCAACGGTTTCCACGCCCAACCGGCATCGTCGACGGCCAACACCACCGCGTGATATAGCCCCGCATGCCGCGGCGTCCAGACAATTTCACCGTCAACGACTTCCGCGCCGGGTAATCCGTAAACGGCGACTTCAATGGTTGCGGAAGGTGTAAAGTTCCATTCGTAGCCAACGCGCCACAGCAGGTTCTCCGGTTCGGCGATCAGCGGTGCGGCAAAAGCCATTTCACCCGGAGGATTTGCGGCCAGGCGACGGCGAAACGAATTAACTTTGAACGGGCTGGTTTGGTAACGATTCAGCAACGAGTTGAACAGAAGCCGGTCGGCTTCAGTTAATGCCGTCATGTCTTCCTGACCGGCCATCAGCGAACCAACCCAATCGAGCAGCAGTAAAATCGCCTTGCCCTCTTGGGGCATGCGCATTGCCGGGAACCAGAGATCGTCGACCAGCGACACATCGAGCCCACTGTGGTGCAGGTCGTTTTGCATGGTCAGCATTCGTGCGCCTTCGCGTTGCAGCGCCGCACCCGCGGCGATAATTTCGCCAAGCGATCCGTCAGGCACTACTTCCAGAAATGCATCGATAGCCGCTTCCATCGGCCGGTTCGAAGGCAGCGCCACACCGGATAACCCCAGCGCGCCGTTGCCGTAAAACGTTTCGGTCATCGATATGGCCAGGGCACGGTCCGATTCCGACATGCCGTTCAACGACGCCGATCCGACGATCGCCTCGTCGGGCACATAGGTAAGCGGATCCTGCAGGTATGCCGCGTAGGTGCCAAGCATCAACCGGTTGGCTGCCCCGAGGATCATCGGGTTGGCGACGATGCCGACCACCGCGTTGACCAGGTCGACGGTGCGATTCATATACGGCGAGGCATACACTTTGCCGGTGAAACCGTCGCCGCCGTCGGTGGCATGTTCGTTTTCCCAGATCGCCGGCGCGCGACCGATGAGTTCGGTCACTTCTTCCAGATCGGCAGCGCCAAGCGTCGGGCTGAAGGTATCGGTGCCGGTCCACATCACTTCGATTTCCGCAGCGAGCGCGGCGTATTCCTCGAGGTAGACCGTGCCGCCCGCCCAGCGGTTTTGCCGTTCGCTGGAATACACCGTCGGCACAATCCACAGCGTAACCGTTTCCCCGGCCAACGCCGACAACTCGCCGCGAAGCCAGTTGGCCAACGCGACGTGTTCTTGTCCCAGGTCACCGTTGATCGGCCGGCTCAGGTCGCCCTCGATGTCGTCCAGCAGCAACGTGAAATGGCGGTAACCGCCGTCTACGAAAGGTTGCAGCTTGGCGATCAACGTCGCCCGCTCGCCCGGGTCATCCATCGCCATGTCTTTGCCGGGGCTGATGCCGAAGGACATCGTCACGCCGACCCGCTCGCCCAACCGCCGCAATTCGACGAACCGCGCGATCGCTTCCTCGTCGTACGGCGTACGCCATTCGTCGCGATGCAACGGGTCGTTTTTTGGACCGTAGATGTACATACCAAGCCCGACCCGCGCCAGGTAATTGATCACCCGGCGACGTTCCAAATGCGACCAGGGACGCCCGTAGAACCCTTCGACGACACCGCTGCCGGCCAGGGTCGGCTCGTCGCGCGCAGGCAGCGCAACGGTCAAACCCGGGCCCTTGCGGCCGTCTTCGGTAACGGGCACGGCAATAGCGAATCGCCCGGTGTCAGGAGGACGCGGCCCCGTCCATGAACCGGCGGCCGGGGCGATGTCGATCAGGTTTTCACTGCTGGCCGCTTCGCCCGAGGCCACGTAATGAATGCGCACGTGATGTGTCCATACGTCGGCTTTGTCCCACAACAAGCGCAAGCCCTGTGGAAGCGCTTCGACCGCTAAATTTTCCAGGTGCGGAACTTCGGTGCTCGATTCGGCGTAGACATGCAACTCCAGCAAATTAGCCGGTCCGGCCTCACGCACGAACAGTTCCAGACAATATCCGCGGGCCGATTCGAGAAAAACCAGCGGCTCGGTTAAATCAAACCACAACTGCGAAGCAAGGACGTTGCCTCCGCAATAATCGAGTACGCGCACGCCGACTTTGCCGTCGGGCTCGCGCTCCCATTCCGCGGCCACCGAAGCGATGGTCGGCGCCCGGTCGTTGAGCGGCGCAAAATCAAGCTGTATGTACTGACTGCCATGCCAGGTCGTTTTCCAACCGGATGCCAAGTCGCCATCGCGTACGGTGTAAGGTGCATCGTCGGTTTCGCGCGGCCACAACAGCAAGAACGTGTTTTGCGTTCCGCTGGCGGTGATCCGGGCAAAAGGCGTCAGGTCGAGCGGTGCGGCAAAGGCCGGTGCAGCCGCCAATATTGCCAACAACAAAACGAAATAGACAAACCTGCGAATCATTTTCTCCACCGTTCATAGGTAACGGGGACAGGTTTTTCCGCCTGCCCCCGCCAAGCCGACCCATCTTGGCAATCGGTTACTCAGTCAGCAACCGCAGCCATCATCATCGTCGTCGTTATCATCATCGTCATCGTCATCTAAAGTATCGTCGTCATCGACGGGCGCGGTGTCGTCGTCGTCGGCGGGCGTGGTGTCATCGTCATCCACATCGTCGTCCGGGCCGAGATAATCACCAGGTTCGGGACCGAGACCGCCGAAGACCGTGTACGGCTCGTAAGCCGCTCCCAGGTCGAAGGCTGCTTGTTTCCAGTCGGTGCGATCCATGTGGATCAAGCCCATCGACTGCAAGTAGGAAGCGAAAAGGTCAGGCAAACCGCTTTTGGTGAACCAGTTGAATACGCAGAACCAACTGGTCGCCGCCACGTTGCCGTTCGGGTTGATGTTCCCCTGCGCATCGAGTGCGCCCATCTCGGCGAACGCCGGCCAGGTGCCGTTGAACACGTCGGCCTGCTTTTGTTCTTCGCTGTCGTCGCCGCCCGACCAATAGCCGTATTCGGTGGCAATAAACGGATGCTCGGGAAACTGTTCAAGGTGCTGCTCCAACAGATCCAGCGTTTCGGTGTACATGTCGTCGCCGTAGAACACACCGTAGTACATCGTCCAACCGGCGACATCGACGGCTTCGGTCGTGTTCCACATATAACGCCAGGTCGTCGGGTCGGCCGCCGGCGACTGCGTTACCAACCGCCCGTCGTAATAGTTGTTTCGCTGATCATGAACCATGGCCGCGTTGGCTTGTGTGATTTTGACGTTGAACAAAAAGACGCATTCGTTATTGGTGCCCCACAAAATGATCGACGGCCGGTTGTAGTTGGACAACACCATCTCGCGGAACATCTGCTCGACCAGGCCGCGCTCGTTCTGCATCGTCCAGTTCCAACTCATCTGCCAATAAGCCGGGATCTCGACCATGGTGGCAAAGCCGATGCGGTCGGTCAGCAGGTACGTGTAAATGTGGTTCGGATAGTGACCGGTGCGCAAGAACAAGGCGTTGACGTCTTTGATCACCTGCAAATCAGTTACGATGCGGTCGAAGCTGGCGGTGCGCCCGGTATCGGGCCATTCTTCGTGGCGGGCGACGCCGGGGAAAAACGCCACGCGGCCGTTGAACATCAGCTTGCCGCTGTCGCGCTCGACGGTGCGCACACCGAACTGGTTGTGGTGAACATCGACCTGCCCCATGTTGTCGGCCAATTCGGTGACCATCACATACAGGTTCGGTTCGGTCGGCGTCCAGCGCTCAACCGATTTGATGCGGAACCAGAATTGAACGACGGTCAACCCGCCCGCTTCGACGATCACTTCCGCCTGTGTTTCGCCTTCGACGCCGGAACGTTCGCCAACGATCGCCGACGGACGCGGATCGGTCAGATAGGCCGGTGAATCCGCGTCGGCATGGAAAACATCGACATCCACCGTCACCGCCTGCGCGGCGTCGCCATCGTTGGCCACCACCACGTTGGCGACCATGTTGCCGTTGTAATCCAGCGGCACGATGTGCGCACGCACCACGTGCACGGG
>Ga0272444_10000295_pt1 | contig 55855 bp, 60 predicted proteins | sample SSMForm13_FD_201033 | JGI IMG/M metagenome (GOLD analysis project Ga0272444, IMG submission 201033) | Marine sediment archaeal communities from Little Sippewissett salt marsh, Falmouth, MA, United States - SSM-Form-13 | ecosystem: Environmental > Aquatic > Marine > Wetlands > Sediment ... | reverse complement strand
ACGGACCGATGTCCTACAGGGGAGTGGTGTTTAACGAGATGAAGGGAGCAAATTCATCTCCGGACAGGCTTCTCGCCGAATACACGCAACAGTCCCTGTTCCCGGACAACACATACGGGCTGGATTCCGGGGGGGATCCCGCGGCCATCCCCGGGCTGAGTTATGAACAATTCAGGGATTTCCACCGGAGATACTATCACCCGTCAAACGCACGCATTTTCTTTGCCGGCAATGATGACCCGGAAGAGAGACTGCGACTCGTAAATGATTACCTGAAAGACTTTCAAAAGATGGAGGTGGATTCAGCTATACTCCTCCAGCCGCGATTTGACAGCCCCAGACGGTCAGTGCATTCATTCGCTACGGGTGATGATGCCTCCGGAAACATGGTCACAGTGAACTGGATGTTCGGCGAGACACGGGACACCATCATGAATATGGCACTTCATATCCTGGGCTATATCCTTCTCGGCACGCCCGGTTCGCCTCTGCGCAAAGCGCTTATTGAGTCCGGTCTTGGGGAGGATGTCACAGGGGGCGGGCTGGAGAGCGAATTACAACAGTTGTTTTTTTCTGTGGGGTTGAAGGGAATCGATCACGAAAAAACGCATGCCGTTGAGGCGCTGATACTGGAGACCCTGAAAGAACTGTCACAAGACGGTATTGCGCCCGACGCGGTAGAAGCGGCCGTTAATACCATCGAATTCGGCCTTCGTGAAAACAACACGGGCAGTTACCCTCGCGGACTGGTACTTATGCTGAGGGCAATGACTACATGGCTGTACGATGGCGATCCCCTTGCATTACTCTCTTTCGAATCTCTTCTGTCGGAAGTCAAGTCGCGTATCGCTTCGGAAAAATCATTTTTCGCAGATATGATACAAAAGTATTTTCTGGATAATCCGCACCGGACTACCGTTATCATGGAACCGGACACACAGCTGAAAGATGAAATGGATAAGGCGGAGATGAAGGCGCTTGATGATGTCCGCAATGCTGCACGCCCGGAAGAATTGGAAGCTATTGTTAACACTACCAAACGACTCAAAAAAATCCAGGAGACGCCCGATTCTCCTGACGCCCTGGCACGCATACCCACCCTGAAGCTTGCCGATCTGGAGAAGAAAAACAGAACGATACCCCTTGCCGTTCTAACGGAAAAGAATGCCACGGTTTTGTATCATGATATATCCACAAATGGCATCGCCTACATTGAAACAGGTCTGGATCTGCGCTCATTGCCGCGTGAGTATGTCCGGTATATTCCCCTGTTCAGCAGAGCGCTCCTTGAAATGGGGACAAAGAAAGAGGATTATGTTGAGATTTCCCGTAGAATCGACCGGAAGACAGGGGGAATTCACCCGTCCCTTCTTATATCGGAGGTCAAAGATGGAAACGGGTTCGAAACACGGCTTTTCCTCCGCGGAAAAGCTATGCTTCCACAAGTTGAAGATCTCTTCGATATCATCTCGGATCTTTTTATGGACCTCAACCTGAACAACAGGGAGCGTTTCAGGCAGATGGTCCTGGAGGAAAAATCCAGGCAGGAGCAGCACCTTATACCCGGTGGACATCAGGCCATTAACCTGCGTCTGAGGGCTCATTTCAGCGAAGCCGGCTGGCTGGCAGAGCAGTTAAACGGGGTGAGCTATCTATTCTTTCTGCGTGAGCTCGCCGAAAGAATAGAAAATGACTGGCGTTCCGTTCATGCCGTTCTTGAAAAAATACGTAGCGGTCTCATCAGGCATGAGAACGTATTATTCAATGTTACTGTCGATGAGAGAGGATGGGAAAAGGTGCGACCTCATCTTGCCGCCTTTGCGGGCACGCTGCCGAAAGGTCTGAGTGGACTGGAGTCCGACACATCCGGGGAGCTTCCTTTCAGCACCATGTTCTCTGAGCATGAAGGACTTATCGTTCCTTCACAGATAAACTATGTGGGAAAGGGAGCGAATATTTACCGGGCGGGGTATTCCTATCACGGCTCCATCAGGGTTATTACCCGCTACCTCAGAACCTCCTGGCTGTGGGATCGCATTCGAGTACGCGGGGGCGCCTATGGAGCGTTTTGCAATTTTGATAAGTTTTCCGGTGTATTGACCTTTCTCTCATACCGTGATCCCAATCTTCTGGAAACGATCGAAGCGTTTGATGAAACAGCCGGTTTTCTGAGAAATTCCGATCTGAGCAGCGATGAGTTTACGAAGGGTATTATCGGCGCAATCGGGGATATGGATACCTATCGATTTCCCGATGCCAGAGGATATGTCTCAATGGTTAATTACCTGACAGGCAACACAGAGGATGATATTCAACTGACACGGGATGACATTTTTTCTACAACAGCAAAAGACTTCAAGCAATTTGCTGATATAATGGACAGTGTGGCGCAAAACGGGTTGGTGAAAATCCTTGGTTCAGAGAATTCTATTAAAGAAGCCTCCGGTACGCTCCCGGCGTTAAATACTTTAAAGGTACTTTAAAATCTGAGGGGTTACCGGCGCATGATCAGGCAGTGCATTTTGGTGATTATTTTATTGACACACAAGATTGTTCATATTATATCATAATTTGTTTGATAGCTCTTGGTCAGGGTTTTACATTAAAGGTTCACTAACGTCTCGCTTTGGAACTATGCAGGATATCCAAATTGGGATAGGTGATGAACCTGAAATTTCTCTCTTCATTCAGAACCCGAACGTACAGCCGTTATGTTCGTACTGGAAGCAAAGCATCAGGGAGAAAACCGTTTTAATGTATTTATGCTATAATGTGTTTCATATAAGACCTGACCGGAGGTTACTGGTCTTTTAGTGTTGATGTGTCCGCAGAAAGTCCGCCCACAATGTCATCCCGATGGGTCGGTGCCAGAAATCCGGCGTGTATAAAACATTATAAATGCAAGATTTCTCTATTCGGTTGCAATGACAGGTTCGCTGGTTCTGACTTTTCGCGGGATCATCGTTATTCAAAAGAAAATTCTTATCAAAAAGGAGGAATCATGGCAAAGATAGGAGGCAAAAAGGAACTGTTAGAGAAGTTTACACAACAGGAAATGATGTGTTGTGCCTGCGCCAGGCAAGTGCCCGATGAAGCCATCATGGACATTGGCGTGGGATTGGGTCTGGTAGCAGCAAATCTGGCGAAAGGAATTTATGCGCCTGATGCCGTTTTCATGTACGAGAGTGGCTCCATAGATGCTGTTGTTGTAGGTGACAGACTTCCCTATGGCATCGACGACTCCGTCATCCAGGCGGATACACCCTGCATCACCGACCTGCTTCACGTGCTGGGATGGGCCACCATGAGTGGCAGAAGCACCCACACCCTGTTGGGATTCGCTCAGGTAGACAAATTCGGAAACCTGAATACCACCTGCATGGGCAATTATTATGATCCCGATATCAGATTCCCCGGCAGCGGGGGAGCCCATGATCTCGGCACCGGTGCCGTACACCCCATTCTCCTAGGGCCCCAATCCACAAGGACCCTGGTTAACAAGCTGGACTACAAAACAACGCTGGGTTATGGGGAAGATGGTCATTTCCGCGACAAAATGTGGTACCCCGGAAAGGGCCCCCTGGTGATCGTCACCAATCTGGGAGAATATGAGCCCGATCCGGATACGCATGAGTTTATCCTCACCGGAGTGATGCCATACAGTACCGTGGAGGAATGCGTTGAGAACTGCGGCTGGGATTTGAAGGTTTCACCCGACGTAAAGGAGGTCGCCCCCCCAACAGTTGAAGAGACCAAGCTGCTCAGAGAAGTTCTGGACAGAGAGGGCCTCAATACCGGTTGGACCAAGCTGGCAAAAAAATAAACCATACAACTATATACGTTAGGAGGTAGATGATGGCGAAGTTGAAATTAATGCGGATGGAAGATGCGGTAAAACGCTTTGTCCACACCAGAACGAGCATTCTCTCTTCTGGTTTTCCGTTGATGAGAAAACCCCAGGCTTTTTGGAGGGAAATTATCAGGCAGCACATCAATGACAAGATGGATCTTCAAATCATCAGTCCTGGAATGGGCGACGAGACCAATGGTTACATGGTAGCAGCCGGGCTCGTTGAGAGTTGCGTTACCGTGTTCATCTCCCAGGAGCGACCGGGGACTAACCCGAATCTGCGTCGCAGTATTGAGAAGGGCGTGCCCCGCAGAATACGGATTGAAGATTACAGTAATCTCAGCATGAATATGGGGTTGGTAGCCGCCGGCTTAAACGTACCCTTCATGCCCTGCCTCTCCGGCCGGTGGGGAGATTTCAGAAAACCGGGGTTCGGCAGAAGATTTAATGAAGAGGGAACCATTCCTGTTCATCACTATCCCAAGGACATCGTCATGAAAGATCCCTTTGGCTCGGAAGTTGATACGGCCCTGATCCAGGGAATCTATCCCGATGTTTCTGTCCTTATGGCGCAGTGCGCTGATCCCTATGGCAACGCCCTTGTGGTCGGTCAGCTGGCTTATGACCAGTGGTCTCCATTCGCAGCACGAAAACATACTATTGTCGTCGCTGACCGGATCGTTGACACTGCCGCCTGTAAGCAGTTCCCCAACCTCACGCTGGTACCCGGATTCGCGGTCTCTGCCGTTATTCCATGGTATGGCGCTTCTTGGCCCTGCAACTCAGTGGGACACTATGCCGAAGATATCGCGCATATGAACGAAACCCTGCAGCGATCCAAGACCCAGGAAGGAGCTGAGGAGTGCATCCGTGATTATTGTCTGTCCTACAAGGACCATGACGAGTATATGGAGATGATAGGCAAGGATAACATGAAGCAACTCGAGGACACCCATACGCGACATCTTGTCGATCCGTTCCGCGAGTGGTTCATGAGTGACGCCGAGGTGGAGAAATTGATGAAGCAGGCTGAGGCAGAGAGAGCAAAAGTCGAAGCGGAAAGTGAAGCCAAGTAACTCTTTCATTGCTTATTATTGACAGCAACTGGGCGAGGGGATAATCCTCGCCCAGTTTTTGTTTGAATGCCCTGCCTGGCAATCGTTCCATTTTCCTCGGTCTGCGTGATCGTTTTGTGAAAATATTCCTGCTGAATGTGAATTATTAGAAAGTGTTATTCAGTGTATTTTTCCTGAAAACTAAACTTGACAATCATTCTTTTTTATCCTATAGTCCGCCGTATTTCGGAAAGAGTCGTAGTTCTCAAAAGAGCATTCACACTTGATCGGGATCAATGCTTTTAGACACTTTTCGCGCGGGTTGTATGAAGTGTGTACTGTGATCGTTGTAGACATATTGCAATTTTAAATATTACCAGAGAAGGGGAGGGTTTATGGATAAATCTTTTAAGAAAAAAATCGCTTTTGTGTTTCCTGGCCAGGCAACCCAGTATGCGGGCATGGGAAAAGAGATTGCCCATGCGCACAAAGAGGCAATGGATTTCTATGAGTGGGGTAATGAGCTTACCGGGGTCAACATCGCCAAGTTATGTTTTGAGGGTCCTGAAGAAGAGTTGGTATTGACTGAGAATTCTCAGCCCTGTATTCACACAACCAGTCTTGCCATTCTCCAGGTCCTGGAGAAATATGGTTTCGAAGCCGAAGTGACGGGAGGATACAGCCTTGGGCAGTACAGCGCGCTGGTCTATGCCAAATCCCTGAAATATGAAGAGTCGGTGCAGGTGGTCAAGCACAGGGGCAATTATATGCAGACCGCCGTTCCCGTAGGCACCGGAAAGATGGTGGCCCTCCTCGGCATGGACTCGGAAGCGGTGGACCAGCTTATTCGTGACGTTGAGCCTACGGGCCATATACAGGTATCGAATTACAGCTGCCCGGGAGAGTGTATCATATCCGGACATAATGCAGCCATGGATCTCGCCCAGAAACTGGCGGAGGAGAGAGGCGGTAAAGCCCTTTTCATTCCCGTCAGCGCACCGTTCCATACCTCGCTGCTCATTCCGGCCGCGAGAAAACTTCTTCTCAAGCTGGATGGAATGGATATACAGGAACCTCAGATGCCGTATGTTGACAACGTTCCGGGGGGCTATTTTGTGCCGGGGCAGGATTCGGTCAAGCTGTTCCTGATGACGCATGTTTACAAACCGGTCAGGTGGGAGACATCCATGTACGATATGATCGACGACGGAGTCAACACCTTCATCGAACTTGGTTCGAGAAGCTTCCTGACCAAGGTGAACAAGAGGTGTTGTATAGCGAAGGGTATAGAGGACGAATCGATCTGCCTGAACGTGAAAGATAATGCATCACTTGAAAACTTCCTTCGCGTCATGGAAGATCCGAGCCTCTACGATAAAGACATAAAGGCTCCATACTAAATAACGCAGCGGATAATCACCACAAACTAAAAAAGGCCCCCGGTCGATGATTTGACCGGGGGCCTTTTCTTATGCGTCGGGTTAAATATTCTTAACCATTTTGCTATTTACCACTAAAGGTCGGTTTTCTCTTGTCCACGAAAGCCGACATACCCTCTTTCTTGTCACCGGTTGCGCAGGTAACGGCAAACAGTGTTGCCTCGTATTCCTGTCCGGAAGCCAGGTCGATATCCAGACCCATGTTAACGGCATCCTTACAAAGTCTTACGGCATAGGGACCATTCTTCATGATCTTCTTCGCCATAGCCTTGGCCGTTTCCATCAGCTCCTCGGGAGCAACAACCTGCTCTACCAGCCCGATCCTCAAGGCTTCCTGAGCATCATAGACATTACCGGTAAAGAGAATTTCCTTGGCTTTTCCTCTGCCTACCAGACGCGGCAAACGCTGGGTTCCACCAAATCCGGGCACGATACCGAGGCCCACTTCGGGCTGTCCAAATTTGGCCTTTTCCGAAGCAATTCGTATATCACAGGCCATGGAAAGCTCACATCCTCCACCCAGGGCAAACCCGTTGATGGCTGCTATAACAGGTTTATTCATCTTCTCAAGCTTGAAGAATGTCGCCTGTCCAAGCTGTCCGAACGTCCGCCCCTCTGCGGCGGTAAAATTCAGCATCTCAACAATATCGGCACCCGCGACAAAGGACCTCTCTGCGCCGGTTAGAATTACGACGTTTACGGAATCATCGGCGGCGATTTCATCGATCAATGACGAAAGCTCGCTCAGGGTTTCTGAATTCAGAGCATTCAGAGCTTTTGGCCTGTTCATGGTCAAAATGCCTACACCGTCCTGGTTTTCAAACAGCAAATTTTTATATTCTGCCATGATATTCACTCCTCTCGCTATTATTTCTTATAGTCGTTGTAGAAACCCCGTCCGGCCTTTTTGCCAAGCCAGCCGGCTTCAACATATTTTCTCAGCAGAGGGCAGGGACGATATTTGCTGTCGCCGTATTCTCTGTAAAGAATCTCCATAACGTACAGAATGGTGTCCAGACCGATTGCGTCACAGAGGCGAAGCGGTCCGATAGGATGATTGAATCCCAGAAGCGCGACATTGTCGATAACATCGGGCTCGGCCACGCCTTCAAACAGCGTATAGATGGCTTCGTTCATCATGGGAACCATGATACGATTGCCCACGAATCCGGGAGAATCCGAAACCCTGATGAATGTCTTATTGGGAAGGCTGTTGCCCAGCTCCTCGATGCTCTTGTAGGTATCTTCATCGGTTGCAAGACCTACTACACCTTCAATGAGCTTCATGATGGGAACAGGACTGAAGAAATGCATCCCTATCATTTTGTGAGGCCGACTGGTAACACCACCCATCGCCGTAACAGGGAGCGTCGAGGTGTTGGTAGCAAAAATCGTTCTTTCGGGGCACCACTCATCGAGTTTTTTGAATATAGATTTTTTGAGATCCATATCTTCGATAACGGCCTCCATGGCCAGATCCACATCACAATCATCAGGACCCCATTCGACGCCCGTGGTGATACGACCCATGATGGCATCTTTCTCATCCTGTGTCATTTTTCCCTTTTCAACACTTCTGTTGAGACTCTTTTCGATGGTTGCCATACCTTTGTCGACAAATTCCTGTTTAACGTCAAACATGGCCACCTCACGACCGGACATGGCCATAACCTGGGTAATTCCATTCCCCATCTGACCTGCACCGATCATCAAAACTTTTTTAATTTCCATTACCCAATACTCCTTTCTCATATTTTTTAGCGGTCAGGCACACACATACGGCCACGACCCGCTTTGCTTCTCTTGTATGACAGCCTGTTCTCTGTCTGCGGTCTGAGCGCACCCTCGCGTACGCGAACGCACGCGAGGGCAGCTTCTCATTCCATACTATTCACTATCTGGTTAAGACGTATCTTAATCTTTCTGTACATGACGCCCGAGGGTCATGACTTCCGCTTCTTTCGTTCCTTCATAAAGCTCAAGGATCTTGGCATCGCGGTACCATTTCTGCACAGGATATTCCTCGAAGTAGCCGTAGCTTCCGTGGAGCTCAACGGCGTAGTTGGCGCAGGATACTGCGGTCTTTCCACCGAAATATTTCGCCATAGCCGAAAGCGTGAAGTCAGGACTTCCGTTATCAATCAGCCAGCCTGCCTTGTACACCATTCCCCTGAGGGCTTCGATATTGACCGCCATCTCGGTGAGTTTAAGCTGGGATATCTGGAAGTTGCCGAGAGGCTGACCAAAGACTGTTCTCTCTTTGACGTATTTGACACTTTCTTCGAGGCAGGCTTCGGAGAGACCGAGGCACTGACCGGCTATCCAGACGCGTGTCGTGTCGAAAAGATGCATCAGCTGTTTGAAGCCGTTTCCTGGTGTTCCAACAAGGTTGGACTGAGGAACGCGGACCTCATCAAACGCAACTTCTGATGTATCACTCGAGCGGAGTCCAAGCTTTCCTGTCAGATGGTTCGTGGTGACGCCCTTTGTATCGTTCGGGACGATAATCTGGCTGAACTGGCTATGTCTCTTTGCATCGGGCTCTGTAATACACTGAACCAGCATAAAATCGCTGTTGGAAGCATTCGTGATAAATATCTTGTTTCCGGTGATCACGAAGTCATTTCCGTCCCTGACGGCACGAGTCTTATACCCGGCAACGTCCGTACCGGCGTTGGGCTCTGTGAAGGCCCCGGCGCATACCCATTCGCCTTTACATACCTTCGGCAGATATGTCTTTTTCTGCTCTTCCGTTCCATAAAAGAAGATGTCTTCACAACCAAAGCTCGCGGCCCATATATTGTGACCTATCGCCATGTCCACTCTGGAAATCTGTTCGGTGATAAGAGCATTTCCCAAACTGCCCATTCCTGCTCCGCCGTACTCCTCGGGAATCCACGCACCAACGAGGCCTACTTCTGCAGCCTCCGAAACGAGTTCACGCGTATATTTTTCCTCCCGGTCGCATTCCTCCGTCAGGGGGGGGAATTTGTCCTTGGCAAACCGATACGTCATGTCGCGCAACATTTGATGTTCACTGCTTAACTCAAAATCCATAACTTTTTCCTCCTTCTTGTAATTGGTTTAATAATTTCCCGCACCGCTGAGCCTCAATGCCATGGAAAGCGCGAGGCTTTTCCCGTCATCTGAGTTTCTTTCCTATACTCAATTCTAGTGATCTTCCCCCCCCCTGGATTTCGGGAAGGCTTTATCATGGAACAGATATGGACCCAGAACGGTATACTCAAGGAGCGTTCGCTCCCCGGTGCACTTCGCTATATCAGCCCTGGTCTCCTCATTCCACCCGCCACCCGGAAAGATCGCCCGTCCTGACAAGCGGACTCGATGAAATATCTGGCGGCGTTCTACGTTCAACAGTGAGGAAACCGAAGCACAAATCTCAATGAACTATTCTTCCTCACGTAACGGGAGATTGGTTCAGACAAGCTATCGTCTATCTCGCACAACACGTTACAGGAAGGGCAACTCTTTACAAAGCCCAACGCAGGCTCTACCCCATATCGTTAATTAGGTCAAGAAATATTTTTCTTCTCTCAGGAGCACACAATATGACCCGTCTGTTACCTCTTTGAATCAGGCGGAAAAAGTTAATTTTGTGCCGCTCATGTTGAAAATAAACCGGTCCGGCATTTCTTTTTCCATGTACATAACCGCTTTTCTGCCCGTACAATGACAGGGAATAATATAGTCTGGATCAATTTTTTTCATGGCTTCCGTTGTCGCTTCGATAATCGGCTCAAAAAGCGGTCCGGCAAGATGAAATCCACCCATAACGGCGTGTACCTTTTCTATCCCCGTTACCTTTCTGGCATGCTCCACCGTGTTTACGATCCCTGAATGAGAACATCCCGAAAGCACAAGAAGGCCCTTTCCTCTCACATTCACCGCGATTGCGGTATCATCCTCAATGGGATCCCATTCTTCTCTTCCGTCCCGCTGCCTGTAGGCGATGGGAAAACCCTTCTCAAAATCGGACGTACGCTCTATCTCTCCCAGAAAAAGTACATGATCGTCAAGAAGCGGATATGGCTCAACTGTTTCGACTATTTCGATGGCCTGCCTTTCCAGATCCTCCCTGATCAGCCGAGGGAAACCCATCTTAAAGCTGGGGGTCGGTTTGAGGTATCGGGGGTATATGAATGCACCGGGATGAAGAATCAACTGAATGCCGGGCCTGCCGATCATGCGAGTCAGCTCGGCGATTCCTCCAAAATGATCGCTATGGCCATGCGAGAGCGCCATAACCTCTACCTCCCGCATCGGGACATCAAGAGCTTTCGCATTGTAGGCCGCTCCGAGCGGAGAAAACCCAAAATCGAAGAGCATCGTTCTCTTTGAAGTGCCGGTCGTAATTGTTACAATGGCCGAAAAACCGTGTTCGGCCTGAATGGAGTTTTTTATTTCACCATTCAACATCGGCGTAGCCCGTTTGACAATAGTGCTGTTGTCCTGTGAGGCAACATCAATGTAATTATCCTGGAGGCTTAGAATTTCAACCTTGTCAACTTCTTTTATGCTGATTGTGCGTTCCATCGATCCGCCCTTTTCGTATACCTGTCTCGTGCCTTTTTTTACATTCTATCTCGTAGATGTAGTAACAGAATACCACCCCGCATGTCCAGCGAAACTTACCATTCCCGGCATCCAACCCGTGACACGAGAATGTCCTGTCATTACCGTTGAGACTGCGTGAGAGAGCTCCCGGTTCTTCCGAATTGATCGAATCCGTCCTGTGGGTGAGAGATAATGCCTCCCGGATGGATAATCAAACAGATTGAAAAAGCGGGGTGAGTAGTGTATAAATGCACATAATGCATGAAGTGCAATATTATTGACTTTGTGCATTATTGTTTTATGGCAGCAAATCATTTAAGAAGGGACCACTCGGGGAAAACTATGAATAAATATCCTATAACACGAGCGGGATTTGAACGGTTAAAGAAGGAACTCGCCCGCTTGAAAAAAGTTGAGGTGCCGGCAAACATAAGAGATATCGAGGAAGCCAGGGCTCATGGTGACATTTCGGAAAATGCCGAATACGCGGCGGCCAAGGAAAGACAATCATTTATCCAGGGGAAAATTCAGGAGATTGAGAATAACCTTGCAAAATCAAGTATTGTCGATCTGAAAAACCTGACCGACGAGATGGTTGTGTTTGGAACCACCGTCACGATAGAGGATATGGATACCGGAGAAATAACACGTTATCAGCTTGTGGGTCCCTTTGAATCGGACATGAGTAAAAACCAGATATCTGTCACCTCACCGATAGGCAAGGCGCTTCTGAGAAAAGGAACTGGAGATGAGGTTAAAGTTAACACACCCGGGGGCATCAGAGGGTTTGAAATTATAGATATAACAATAGAATAAAAATCTGTTTCAGAAACAATGTATCAGGAAAATTCTAACACCAATGGAATTGTTAGCATCCGGAAAGAATCTATGAGGCATTTTCTGCCTATTTCACTTTCCATGTAGTGGAAGTGGGTGTGTCTTTAATGATAATTCCCCTGGAAATCAAGTGATCTCTCAATTGATCGGCTCTGGCCCAGTCTTTTGATTCTCGCGCTTTGTTACGCTCATCAATCAACCGTTCGATTTCTTCAATATCCACACCCGATTTCCCGGTTTCTCTCTGCCTGTCTTGTTCGAAATACTCATCGGGATCTTCACGCAGCAGTCCCAGTACCTTTCCCACACTTTTCATATGCCTTTTTGTCTCATTGAGGACAAAGAGTGCTTCTCCGGTGGACACACAGTCCTTTGAGATATAACCGTTTATAATACGCACGGTGTCAAACATATATCCTATTGCTTTGGCGGTATTGAAATCATCATCCATAGCTTCTTTAAATCGTTCGGGGAGCAAACCTATCTTGTTAAACACCTCTTCATCTTCTCCCGAAAGATCCTGTTCAGAAATGTCGGAGAAGTCTGCGCCCTGATTAAGGATATCCTTTATGTTCTTCAGCATGGAATAGAACCTTTCCAAGCCTACTCGTGCCTTCGCAATAGAGACATCAGAAAAATCTATGTAGGTTTTATAGTGACTCTGAAGGACAAAGAATCGTACAACTTCAGGGTGACACCGGGTCAATATTTCCTTTATGGTAAGGGCATTACCAAGAGATTTTGACATTTTCTCATCATTTACCTTTATAAAACCATTGTGTATCCAATAGTTTACAAATGGTCTTCCCGTAGCACTCTCTGATTGGGCTATCTCGTTCTCGTGGTGCGGGAATATCAGGTCCTCACCGCCGCCGTGAATATCAAAAGTGTCCCCCAGAAACCGCTGGCTCATTGCAGAACATTCTATATGCCATCCCGGCCTGCCCCGTCCCCAGGGACTGTCCCACCATGGTTCCCCCTCTTTACTCGATTTCCACAGTACAAAATCAAAGGGGTTCTTCTTTTTCTTGTCAACATCAATCCGGGCGCCGGCGAGCATGTCACCAAGCTCCCTGCCTGACAACTTGCCATATTCTTTAAATTGTTCTACCGAATAATACACGTCGCCATCGACGACGTAGGCAAAACCTTTTTCCATGAGCGTATCTATAAAACGGATGATCCCTTTTATATTCTCAGTTGCCTTGGGGGTTATCGTAGGTCTGGCTACGCCAAGGCTGTCCATATCCTCGTTATGTGCTTTTATATATCTCTCCGATACATCATAGATCGTAGAACCTTCAGCGTTTGCTTTCCCGATAATCTTATCATCGACATCAGTAAAATTCTTTACATACGTGACATCATACCCCGCATACTTCAGATATCTGTAAATAACGTCGAAAACCAATGCCGACCTGGCATGCCCGATATGACATACGTCGTAGGCGGTGATTCCGCAGACATAGATGCCTATTTTCCCTTCGTTGATGGGAACAAATTCTTCTTTCTTCTTTGTAAGTGTATTATAAAATCTCAGGCTCATATACACCCTCTTAATGCGACGGGCACCGCCTCTCCGTCACCCGCGCAGATGTCTTAAGAAACTTACGGAAACAGCGCTATGTGATCTAGGCCGGCATCCTCCGGAAGTCCACACATGAGATTCATATTCTGTACCGCCTGCCCGGCGGCACCCTTTACCAGGTTGTCTATCGCCGACACAACGATCACTCTCCCCGTACGCCTGTCGCGAGCGATACCTATATCACAATTGTTTGAACCCCGTACCGAAGAAATATTCGGCAGGGTACCCGGACTGCAGATTCGTACAAACTTTTCGTCACGATAGAATTTTCCATAGATATCGGCAAGTTCGGACTCAGATATATCGCTGTGAAGATGAGCATATATTGTGTTGAGAATCCCTCTGTTGACCGGCACGAGATGGGGGGTAAAAGAGATTGTTATGGCGGTGTCGGCAATGCGACTCATCTCCTGCTCCATCTCCGGGGTATGACGATGCGAGGCTATTTTATATGCCCGGAAGCCTTCATTGACTTCACAAAAGAGCGAGCCAAGCTGCAGTTCACGTCCGGACCCGCTTACGCCTGACTTTGAATCAGCGATAATTGATGAAACATCAATATACCCACCATGCAGAAGGGGTGCAACCCCCAGTATAATCCCCGTCGGATAACAACCGGGGTTTGCGACAAAGCTCGCACCCTTAAGATCAGCCCTGCACAACTCGGGAAGCCCGTAAAGGGCTTCTCGCACCAACCCCGGAGCGGCGTGCTTCGTGTACCACTCCTCATATACCGACACGTCCTTCAAACGGAAATCGGCACTGAGGTCTATGACTTTTATGCCTTCCGAAACAAATTCCGGAGCGACCTTCATTGCTTCTCCGTGCGGGAGAGCCAGAAATACAACGTCGCAGGAGGATATAAGATTTTTCGGAGATGAATCCTTAAATCGCAGGTCCGTGATACCGGAAAATGCCGGATACACTTCTGAAACGGGAATATTCTTGAATTTCCGGGAAGTCAGAGCGACAACATCCGTCTCCGGATGGTTGATAAGAAGCCGTAACAGCTCCTGCCCTGTATAGCCGCTCGCTCCGTATATGCCTACCTTCACCATTTAAACCACCTCTAAATAAAAAAGGGGGCTGATGGCCCCCTTTCCGTGCTGCTCTTATCTCTTGGAATACTGGAACCTCTTCCTGGCACCAGGCTGTCCGTATTTCTTTCTCTCCTTTACACGCGCATCCCTTGTAAGAAACCCTGCTTTTTTGAGAGTCGATTTCAATTCTTCATCGTACCCCACGAGGGCTTTGGATATGCCATGCCTGACAGCACCTGCCTGACCGGAAATCCCTCCTCCGTTGACATTGATATAAAAATCGAACACATTCTTTTTATCGGTCATGTCGAGAGGCTGGAGTATCAGTCTTTTCAAGATATCACGTGGAAAATAATCATCAAAACTCCTTTTGTTGATGACAAATTCACCGCTCCCCTCTTTCATCCATACCCTCGCTATCGAGGATTTCCTTTTTCCTGTAGCATAATAACTTTTCACTGACATTTTCTCTCTCCCGATCTATACTTCCAGCGGCTTGACCATCTGGGCTTCATGTGGATGCGTGTCTCCACTGTACACCTTAAGCTTCTTCAGCATCTGTCTCCCCAGACTGTTTTTGGGAAGCATCCCCTTGACGGCAATCATCAAAAGATCTTCCGGTTTCTTCTCCAGCATCCTGGCCGCTGTTGCCGACTTTAACCCTCCCGGATAACCGGTGTGATGATAGTACATCTTATCGGTAAGTTTTTTGCCTGTAAGAGCAATCTTTTCCGCGTTTATCACAACTATAAAGTCCCCTGTATCGATATGGGGAGTATAGATCGGTTTATGCTTTCCTCTCAAACGTTTCGCAATCTCGGCGGCAAGCCTGCCAAGCGCTTTACCCTCCGCGTCGACAAGGTGCCAATCCCGTGTAACGTCTTCTTTCTTCGCACTATATGTCTTCATATTAATCCACCCGCATCTCTAAAACTCAAAGAAAGCGAGGATATGTAATTACAACGCATTTGTCAAGTAAAAATCCAAAAAACTTCACTCTCTACCATCCCGAGACCTCACCCGATAACCCGCCGACCTTTCCGAGGCCATACAGGGAAAAAATCAGCATGAATCTTCGATCGTCAGCCGAATCGGAATAGCTCAGTTCGGCGCTCCAGCACTGTTTGTGATAATCTATCGCGTACGTGGTTTCAAGGGTTTTATTATCAAATTGATTTTTTCTGAGGGCATACATCACATCCAGAGTCTTTGTGGCTCTTCCTTTAAGAGAAAGGTTTATTTCCTCCACCGAATCCTGTGTATATCTATACTCTGCGGTTAAAGAATCAGAGCGCCGGTCACTGATATCAAGACGGGAATTGATCTCCCTCCACTCACCGGCGTTAATATCGAGTATTGCGTCGGCCTCAAGCGAAAAATACTGAAAAGGATTACACTCAAACTCTGCGGCTATATTACCGAACGGCCTCTTCGCCTTTGAAGATCCGTCGGTATTTCTTCTCGCTTCTTTGAGATCGTACGTCTGACTCAGCTTCAGTCTGAGAAACTCCCGGTACATTACGCCTTCATCGCCGTCATTCAATCGAGCGATAAGGATGTTGGTAAGAGAATAGGTTAAACTGTTTTCTTCATGTATCTCACTTAGAAAATCGGGGGCGTCGGTTTGATGCACATTGGGAATATAGGTGTACGCCACTTCCGGTTTTATCGCATGGCGTATCTTATCGACGACCTCCCCTCCCACATCAAACACCCTGTGCGCTTCGCTGGAAAGGGTCGCGCCCATGTGATACAGCTCGCGACTTCCGTTCTTATCCTCCGCGTCTGCGGCGTTACCGCTATATGAACTCCTCCACGCGGTTTCTCTCAGCCCAAGAGAGGGTGTAAATTCAATATGGTCATACAGTCTCAGGGGTAATGAGAAAACCGGATGCGCGTCCAGGAGCTGCCCCCTGTATCCGGTCGTTCTGTAATAATACCCATATAATGATTCCAGCTCAAAATCGAACGGAGAACCAGGGATCGGCTGCTTGATGCCTGTAACGGTTACCTGCGGATATCGTTGCAGCGTTTCATCATTGGAGCGGCTCTGAAAATTATCCGTATATTCCATCAGAGCGGTCGCGTTAAACAGGCTCCAGTTTTTTACAAGACGAACCGTTGAATTCAAAGAGGACTGAGAGGCATTGCCATTAAACGAAACGCCCTTGAATGTTCCCCTATCGTTCCCCACATAATTCTCCAGATAATAATTATATGAATCGAAATCCCTGAAATACCACTTGTCCGATACCCTCTTTATATCCGCTTTGAGGTACAGTCCTGATGTGAATTGTTTCTGGTGATCCAGATAATATGACCATCGTTTATGATTTTCCTGCCAATCTCTGCGTAAAAACTCACCCTCCCCGGAGTCTGATATCTTCATGCTGTCATCCAGATAATCACCATATAGTGTTCCATATGAATCGTGACCTGAAATATACCTGAATTCTACCCCTTCCTGAAAACCTCTCTTATCCATATATCGCTGATAAAAGGTTGCATCGGCACTCTCTGAAATAGCCCAGTAAAACGGTATGCCGATATCCCACCCCAGCTTGTTCTGTGAGTAGGCAATGCGGGGGAAAAGCAATCCCGTCTGTCTCGTCGTTTTAGCGGGAAATATAATATACGGCATATACAGAATCGGAGCGCCTTTTACTCGGAAAGCCACATGTTTCGCAACCCCGTATCCATCTACGGTCACTTCCAGCTCTTTTCCGCTAAACATCCAATCAGGATTCTCGCCATCGCACGTCGTCGCCTGACCATCGTGGAGAAAATAGGTTGATTCGCCCCGTTTCTCAATTGTTTCACCTTTCAGATAAAGGTGATTTCTGTCAAAAAAGAGCTTCCCGCCGGATATGGTTCCACTTTCATCAGCAATATTAAACCGCGCTTTTTTCCCTTCAAGTATATCTTCACCGCTCTTAATATATACATTGCCTTCAGCTGTCGCCTCACTTGTCATTCTGTTCAGTATGACATCGTCAGCCTTGATATGCCCGCCCTCAAACGTAATAACGACATTTCCACTGGCCCGGTATGTTTCGGTATCGCTCTCATATATCAGGTTGTCCGCCTCGATATCCACCCGCTCCGGAAGATTTTTGACGTACGCGGGAGAAACTCCCCCCAACAGGGGCACAAGGATCAATATGAGAAACAGGCTGCACCCTTTTTTCACGCAACATTCTCCAAACAGAATTTTCAACGCAATTAAACTTTGTTCCCTATCATAAAAGCCCACCGCGCGGAAGGTCAAAACTCAGATATTCCTTGATCGCCCCGACGAGATAGAGAGATCCGGTGACACAAACAAGATCGTCCCGACCAGCGAGAAAACCTGCTCTGGCAAGTGCCTCGCTCGGATCGTCTATGGCCTCAACATGCTTACGAAACAATGAGGTGAGTGATAACAAGTCCTCGGTAGACACCGCCCTTTCTCCTGGCGGCCTTGTCAATAGTATTGTATGAGCCAGGGGCATTATTTTTTTCAACATACGCCTATAATCTTTGTCATTCAGGACACCAAACACCACTATTAATCTCCGGTAAGAGAAATTTTTTGTCAGAGAGTTACACAGTGAAGAGATCGCCGCCGGATTGTGTGCGCCATCCAGAACAATCCGGGGGTTACTGGAAATACATTCCAGCCTTCCCTCCCACTCAACATTCTTCAACCCTGCGATCACCGAGGCGTCAGTTATACGCATACCCTGTCCCGTCAGGAGATCAACCACCGCGATGGCGAGTCCGGCATTTTCAATCTGGTGCTCACCGGCGAGAGCAATCCGGAGACCCTGATAGCGTTTATTAATACCATAGTAGGAAAAACGTCCCCCTCCAGACCTCCTGATTTTTATATCCGTTCCGGTTCTGTAAAATGCAGAACCCCTCTGTTCGCACATCTCTTTCAGCGTGTCGATCACCGTACGTCCTCTCGCAGCCGTCAGGCATACGCCATCTTTCTTTATGATCCCGCCTTTTTCAATGGCAATCGACTTCAGATTATTACCCAGATAGTTCTGATGCTCCAGAGAAATATTGGTTATTACGGAGATCTCGGGGGAAAGAAGATTTGTCGCATCGAGCCTTCCTCCCATACCAACCTCAACAACTGCAATATCCACGTCGCATTGGTAAAAATACTCAAATGCCACGGCCGTCGTAAATTCGAAATACGTCACATTCTCCGTGCCCTCTTTCTTAACTCTATCTATGAGGGCACAAAGCGCGCTCTCCGGAATCATGTGATCATTTATTCGTATCCGTTCTCTGAAATCGACCATGTGAGGGGAGGTATAGAGACCAACTTTCATCCCTTCTTTCATTAATATCGAAGAAAGGATCGCCGCTGTCGATCCCTTACCGTTTGTCCCGCCTATGAGAATAGTCTTGTATCTGGTGTGAGGGTTGTCAAGCCGGGCGAGAAGCCTCGAAATGGGTCCGGTATCTAAATGTATTCCTCTCTGTTTTAATCCTTCCAGATATGCGAGGGAACTTTGCATAGACACTCCAAACAAAAAGGCCATGGGATATGCACATACAATCCATGGCCTTTAAAGATTTCCATCACCTGTCGCACAGACCACTATCAAGGACTCAATCCATGCCTGAACGAAGAAAATAATTACTACAATTAATCAGGAACGATCCTGAACATTTCATCCCCGGGGCGAACACGATCGGCAACCTTGATCCCTATATAATCGCCCGGCGTTGCCTTCTCGATCTGCTTATTATCGATTTCCATTGAATTAATCGTGTCTTCGAAATCCGTGGTATGACCGATAAACTTAACCGTATCACCCACCATCAATGCTCCCGCCGTAATTTTGACCGCCGCGACACTGGGCTTCGCAAAAAATTTCATTACTTCACCAATCTTTTCTTCTCCCATGACCCATAGCCTCCTTGTCATCGTTCAAAACCGTATAAAAAAACCAACACATAGAGATGACAAATTATAGCCACTCCTGCGGAAAAATCAAGGAATAAAAAAAGGGGCAGGATTTCCCGCCCCTTGAAACTGACTCATCATGTTGTTTATTTATTGGTTTTTTTCTTCTGAGCGCTTTTTTTCTTCTCTGTAGCGGGCATTAATTCGATCATCGACAGAAGAGCGGCGTCGCCCTCTCTGTTGCCCAGCTTAACAACCCTTGTATATCCGCCGGGCCTCTCGGTGTACCGGGATGACAACTCTTCGAACACTTTTTTCGTAACCCGGCTGCTCCGTATAAATGACAGTGCCTGCCTCCTTGCATGAAGAGTTCCTCTTTTACCCAGAGTTATCATCTTGTCGGCGACACCTCTCAATTCCTTGGCCTTTGCATCGGTTGTAATCACCTTCTCATGTTCCAGAAGGGAGGTTACCAGGTTCCTCATCATGGCCCTTCTGTGACTTGATGTCCTGCCAAGTCTCCTGCCGGCTTTCCTGTGGCGCATTATATATTACTCCTCTAAATCTTATTCTTCCACATCCTCATCATCCTCCCCGGGAAGATGAAAATCTACTTTGCTGCCAAGGCTCAGTCCCATCTCGACAAGCATATCCTTAATCTCATTCAAAGACTTTTTGCCAAAGTTCTTCGTCTTAAGCATTTCCATTTCTGTCTTCTGCACAAGCTCTCCGATATATTGGATTCCGGCATTCTTCAGACAATTGGCCGATCTCACAGAAAGTTCCAGATCTTCTACACTCTTAAACAGATTCTCATTGATTTGATCTTCTTCTACAAATTCTTTCGGTTCCTCCACCTTTTCCTGCTCATCAAAATTGATAAACACATTCACCTGCTCTTTTAAAACCTTGGCCGCATAGGCGATCGCGTCCTCCGGCAGGATACTGCCGTCGGTCCAGATTTCAATCACCAGTTTATCATAGTCGGTTATCTGGCCGACGCGCGCGTTGGAAACCGTATATGCAACCCTCTCAATAGGGGAAAACATTGCATCAATATCGATTGTTCCCTCAGGTTGCCACGCATCGGGCTCTCTTTTGGCAGGAACATACCCTTTACCCATATCGGCCACCAGCTCGGCCTTGAACTCCGCTTTGTCGGAAAGGGTCGCTATATGGTGATCCGGATTCAGGATTTCAACCGTTTCATCCGTAATAATATCACCTGCCGTAATGGGACCTTCACGGGAAACATCCATACGAAGTGTCCTGGGACCATCTTCATGTAATTTCAGATGAACCCCCTTCATATTCAATATGATATCAGACACATCCTCCTTGACACCGGCAATAGTGGAAAATTCATGAAGGACTCCCTCAAATCTCACAGAGGTAATTGCTGCTCCATAAATGGAAGAAAGCAATACTCTCCTCAGGGCATTACCCAGCGTGATACCAAATCCCTTTTCGAGGGGCTGGCATGTAAATTCACCATAGAACGACGTATGAGTTTTATTATCTACCTCTATTCGTTTTGGTTTTATAAGGCTACTCCAGTTTCTCTCCATCTTGTTCGTCCCTCATATACAACTTTTTACTTAGAGTAAAACTCAACCACCAACTGTTCCTGAATGGGCATTGTCAACTCTTCCCGGGTGGGCAATGCTTTTATCATCCCGGAAAAATTACCTTTATCCAGCTCCAGCCACTCAGGAACACCTCGTCTGGCAACGGTTTCTAACGCATCCAGTATAACGGCAACTTTTCTGCTTTTTTCCTTAACCTGTACTGTGTCACCAATCTTAACCAAATATGAAGGTATATTTACCTTTTTACCATTAACCAGAAAATGATTGTGCCTGACGAGCTGTCTGGCCTCTCCCCTGGAACTCGCAAAGCCGAGTCTGTACACCATATTGTCCAGTCGTCTTTCCAGCAAAAGCAAAAGATTGGTACCCGTAACACCCTTCTGTCTCTCAGCCTTTTCAAAATAACCCTTAAATGATTTTTCCAACAGGCCGAAGGATCTTTTTAACTTTTGCTTTTCCCGTAACTGGGTGCCATAATCCGATGCTTTTCGCCTGAATTTAATCTGTCCATGTTCTCCAGGAACAAAACTCCTTCGCTCAAAGGCACACTTGTCACCATAGCATCTGTCACCCTTAAGGAACAGTTTCATGCCCTCTGTACGGCACAACCTGCATAAAGACCCTCTATACCTTGCCAAAACACTCCTCCACTAATATATAATTTAATTACGATGACCCATCACTATGAAGAGATTACACTCTTCTTCTCTTTGGCGGACGACAACCGTTGTGGGGAATCGGCGTAACATCTTTGATAAGGCTTATATTCAGGCCTGCTGCCTGTAACGCCCTGAGTGCCGATTCTCTTCCCGATCCGGGGCCCTTAAGATACACCTGCACGCTTCTCAATCCATGTATCCGTGCTTTTTTAACGGCGTCGGTAGCAGTTAATTGAGCGGCAAATGGAGTACTCTTTCTGGAACCTTTGAACCCCTGACCGCCGCCTGAAGACCACGCAATGACATTACCACTCAAATCCGTAATGGTAATGATGGTATTATTAAAGGTCGATTGAATATGAGCAATCCCTTCGGAGATATTCTTTTTTTCTTTCTTCCTTACACTTTTCTTTTGTGGTCTAGCCATTTTCCCTCCGCATATAGCATACTGCAATAACAGCTCTTATATTATTTTTTTCTCTTTCCACCCACAGCTCTTTTCGGGCCTTTTCTTGTTCGTGCATTGGTTGATGTTCTCTGACCCCTTACAGGAAGACCCCTCCTGTGACGTAACCCTCGGTACGTTCCTATATCCATAAGGCGTTTTATGGACATGGCAATTTCCCTTTTGAGGTCCCCTTCAATCTTATACCCCTTATCTATAATGTCCCTTATAGCAGTGACCTGTTCATCAAGCAGATTGTCTGTTTTCGTATCAAAATCAATCCCGGCCTCTTCAAGAATTTCTCTGGCCCTGGATTTCCCAATTCCGTATATATACGTCAGGGCTATTTCCATTCTTTTATTCTTAGGTAAATCGACTCCAGCGATTCGTGCCACCTTGCAACCTCCCGCTCTTTATCCCTGGCGCTGTTTATGTTTTGGGTTTTCACATATAACCCTTACAACACCACGTCTCTTGATAATTTTACATTTGTCACACATTTTCTTGACAGACGCTCTCACCTTCACTGCTCTCACACTCCATTTCTGTCTTATTTCGACCGATATGTAATCCTGCCCCGGGTCAGGTCATAGGGTGATAACTCTATCGTTACCTTGTCTCCCGGCAATATTTTAATAAAATGCATCCTCATCTTGCCCGAGATGTGAGCCAGAACACGATGACCGTTTTCAAGCTCAACCCGAAACATGGCATTCGGCAACGGTTCCAGCACCGTTCCTTCAACTGTTATAGCTTCTTCCTTAGCCATCTCTCTCTACTCCATCAACCGTCTTCCTCATCTCCCGCTACGCGATACCACCATCCCGTCTTTTATGTGTCCTGGGAATGTGAGGTTGATCATCCCGCTCACGGCATGAAAAGAAGGCCGTTCATTACCGTCTCCGGCCCATTTTGCCCTTTTTCATAAATCCTTCGTATTGCCTGGTAAGCATATGCGTTTCTATCTGACCGGCGGTGTCAAGCGCAACACCCACAACAATCAGCAGCGCGGTACCTCCAAAATAAAAAGGGACATTAAACTTGCTGATCAAGATACTCGGAAGAACACAAACAGCGGACACGTATATGGCACCACTGAAGGTGAGCTTTGTTAGAACGCTGTCAATATATTCAGCAGTTTTCTTGCCGGGCCGTATGCCGGGCACGTAACCGCCATGTTTCTTCATATTGTCCGCAACATCCACCGGATTGAAGGTAACAGCCGTATAGAAATAACAGAAGAATATGATAAGCGCCACGTAAAATGACTCGTACATCAACCTGCCGGGCATGAGAAAACCCGCTACCATTTTCATCCACGGATGAGGAATAAAGTTGGCGATTGTTGCAGGAAACATGATAATGGATGAAGCGAAAATCGGTGGAATCACCCCCGCCGTATTAACCTTCAAGGGCAGATGGGTTGTCTGTCCTCCATACATTTTCCTGCCGACAACCCGTTTAGCGTATTGCACGGGGATTCTCCTCTGTGCACTCTCGACAAATACGATTACACCGACAACACCAACCATCATTACCGCCAAAAGTACGACAAAGAATATTCCCATTTCACCGGTAGACAGCAGGCGGAACGTGTTCACAACAGCAGCGGGGCCTCTGCATACTATACCGGCAAATATAATCAGGGATATCCCGTTACCTATTCCCTTCTCGGTAATCGTTTCACCCAGCCACATGATAAACGACGTACCCGCCGTCAGGGTAATGACCGTCATCAGCCGAAAACCCCATCCGGGCGCTATAACAACCGACAACCCCGAAGGTCCGGCCATATTTTCAAGACCGACAGCTATACCAAACCCCTGAATGATACTTAAAAGAACTGTCCCATATCGCGTATACTGGGTTATCTTTCTTCTGCCCGCTTCTCCCTCTTTAGATAATTTTTCAAGATGCGGAACGGCAACGGTGAGCAACTGGAGAATAATCGACGCGCTGATATAGGGCATAATTCCCAAGGCAAACACGGAGAGCCTGCTCAGGGCGCCTCCCGCAAACATGTCAAAAAGCCCGAGAAGCGAATTTTGCGCCTGCTCAAAAAAGGCGGCAAGGGCCTGCGTGTCTATACCCGGCGTGGGGACATGGGCGCCTACCCTGTAAACGGCAAGGAGGAAGAAAGTAAAAAGTATTTTCTTCTGAAGCTCCGGTATTTTTGTTATATTTTTAAAGCCGCCTATCATTAAATAACCTCTATCGTACCACCCGAAGCTTCTATTTTTTCCCTCGCACCGGAGCTGATGCTATTCACTTTCAATGTTAATGAATAGTCTATACTCCCGTTCCCAAGCACTTTGATTCTATCGCTGCTGCTTTTAACGATGCCGCTTGCCACCAAGGCATCCGCATCAACGACCGAATCCTTCGGAAACGCTTGCAACTGGCCGATATTAACAATGGCAACATCTTTCCGGAATCTGTTGTAAAACCCTCTTTTCGGCAATCTTCTTGTGAGTGGCATCTGTCCGCCTTCGAACCCGGGCCTGACACCTCCACCCGAGCGGGCATTCTGGCCCTTCGAACCCCTGCAGGATGTTCCTCCATGACCTGAACCGTCGCCGCGCCCCACTCTTTTTTTGGTCTTTATGGACCCTTTCGAAGGCTGTAATTCGTTAAGCTTCATATATCCATCTCACATTCTTCTGCAGAAACCAGATGAGACACCTTGCTGACCATACCTCTGGTTTCCGGAGTATCCTTTAGATAAACCGTTTTATTCAACTTTCCCAACCCCATTCCACGGAGCACTTTTCTCTGTTTCTCGGGTCTGCCTATCGGACTCCTGACAAGTTTAATCTTAAGCTGTTTCAAAACCCATACCTCAACATACTATCTTTTTAGATTTCAGCGATATCTTTTCCCCGCAACGCAGCTATCTGGGCAGGATTTTTTAAACTTCTGAGCCCCTCCATCGTTGCCTTAACAAGGTTATGAGGATTATGCGAACCCAAACACTTGGTTAATATATCCTGCACTCCCGCTACCTCCAGGATTGCCCTGACAGCGCCTCCGGCTATCAGACCGGTGCCTTTCGAAGCGGGTTTCAAAAGAACCCTCCCGGCTCCATAATGCCCGATTACCTCATGAGGTATGGTTCCATCCGCAATGGCAACTTCAACAATGTTTCTCTTCGCCATCTCCATACCTTTTCTGATAGCTTCGGCAACCTCATTGGCCTTTCCCAGACCTACACCGACAGAACCGTTTCCGTCACCGACCGCCACAACGGCACTGAATCGAAATCTCCTTCCGCCCTTTACCACTTTGGCGGTTCTTTTGATCTTTATTACCTTGTCAAGAAGTTCGCTTTCTTCCATATCACCCTTATCCAGATCCACAGATTTATAATTTTACACCCATTTCCCTTACACCATCGGCAAGGGATTTCACTCTCCCATGATAAAGAAATCTACCCCTGTCGAAGACGGCTTCTTTTATGTTTTTTGCCAACAAATCTTTCGCAAGCAACTTCCCGACTTCTCTGGCTATTGCAGTTTTTTTAAGACCTTCCGGATTGTCTCTCAGTTCTTTATTCAACGCCGAAGCCTGCGCCAGCGTTTCCCCTGTATCATCGGCGATTGCCTGAACATATATATATCTGGCACTACGAAAGACTGAAAGCCGTGGCCGCTCCTGCGTGCCATATATCTTGGCTCTAACTCTTCTTTCACGCCTTTCTCTTACTTTTTCCAATCTCTTTGTTGATCCCACAATAACTCCTCTACAACAGTTTTGACAACCTTGTACAACCTTACAATCCGGCTTATGTCCCGGCGGATTTCCCTACCTTTTTCCTGACATATTCGCCCGCGTATCTGATCCCTTTTCCCTTATAAGGTTCGGGTTTCTTCAAATCCCGTATCTCTGACGCAACCCTGCCGACAAGCTCCTTGTCGATACCGGAGACCACCACGTTAACCTGCTTGTCAACCTTCACGGTTATCCCCTGCAATATTTTGTACTCCACCGGATCAGAGTACCCGATTAGCAAAACAAGCGTGTCACCCTTTACTTCTCCACGGTATCCGACGCCGACTATTTCCAGAGACTTTTCAAACCCCGTGCTCACACCTGTGACCATGTTGGCAATCAGCGTTCGCGCAAGACCATGCATGGATCTTCCTCGTCTATCATCGGAGCCTGGGTTTACAAGGATCGCGTTTCCCTCTAAAATGACTTCAACCCCTGCAGGAATTTCTTTGGAAAGAGTCCCCTTTGGACCCTCCGCTACTATTAAAGAACCGTCCATCCTGATCTTTACACCATCAGGAATTTCTATCGGTTTCTTTCCAATTCTCGACATGAATAACTCTCCCGCCTATATCTTATCAGCCACCTTACCATACATTACAGAGGATCTCGCCGCCAACGTTCAAATCACGCGCCTGCTTATCGGTCATGATACCCTTGGAGGTCGAAAGGATAGCCACTCCATACCCGTTCAATACCTTTGGGATATCCCCGCTACCGGAATATATTCTCCTCCCCGGCTTACTCACCCGCTGTATATCTGTTATTGCTTGATCTTTAGTGGGCGAATATCTCAAATGTATTCTCAACATACCATATGACTTCTTGTCACCTTTTCTCACATCAAACCCGTTTATATATCCCGTATCTTTTAATACCTTGGCCAGGTTTAAATTCATTCTTGACAGCAACACGTCAACGTTCTTAAATTTCATACGATTCGCGTTTCTGATTCTTGTCAGCATATCGGCAACGGGATCTGTCATCCCCATCGTATTTCTCCTTTACCAGCTTGATTTTATAACGCCCGGGATCTCTCCGTTGAGTGATCGTTTTCTCAGACAGATCCTGCACATATCAAATTTCCTGTAATACGCCCGCGGTCTTCCGCATAACGGACATCGACTATATTCCCTTACGGAAAATTTCTTTTTAGCCTTGGCTTTTGCTATCAAGGATTTCTTTGCCACACCCATTCTCCCCTAATTACGAAATGGAACACCCATTAATTTCAACAGTTGCCGTGCCTCGTCATCCGTCCCGGCAGTCGTGACAACAGTTATATTCAGCCCTTTAACCTTATCAATCTTGTCATAATCGATCTCCGGGAAAATATAATGTTCATTCACGCCCATAGAAAAATTGCCCCTGCCGTCGAAGGACTTTGGAGAGATTCCGCGAAAGTCTCGAATTCGGGGAACAGCAACATTGACAAGCCTGTCAAAAAATTCGTACATCCTATCTTGTCTCAAGGTCACCATACATCCTATTGACATGCCTTTACGGAGCTTAAAGGTGGCAATAGATTTTCGTGCTTTGGTAACAACAGGCATTTGCCCCACAATCATCGAGAGTTCGGAAACGGCACTATCAAGTATCTTGATATTCTGTATCGCCTCACCCAGACCCATATTAACCACGATCTTTTCAAGCTTTGGAGCCTGCATAGGGTTTTTATACCCAAACTCCTTTATCAATGCGGGCATTACTTCTTCTCTATAGTATTTCTTTAATCTGGCCATTTGTTATCCACGCTTACTATTGCACTATTATTAATTATTCGATTTAAAAATCAGTTCGTCTATTTCACGGAACCGGGCGGCTGCGTCCTGCCATTCGGCACTTCCTCTCGAGTTGTCTATGTGGGCTCCCTTTTCCTCTCCCTTGGCATCTCTTGCAAGAACCCTCTCCACCGTTTTCTGGCGTTCTTCAAACAATTCTTCCCTGCTCATCTCTTTTAATGCCTTCTCACCCATTTTTTCCCCCTTCTTTCCTCATTAAAGTCCAGTCTCAGTTTTTTCTGATTCTTCTATCCGCTAATCAAGATAACGTAGTCTTCTGGTTTCCTTCTCCTTATTCATCCAGCAACTCTCCACATTTCTTGCAGACACGTACTTTTTTGCCATCCTCGAGCACTTTATGACCAACTCGTATGCCTTCATCACATTTGTTACATACAACCATAACATTGGACGCATTAAGAGAGGCCTCTTTTTCCAATATTCCACCCTTGCCGGTTGCGTCGGGTCTCTGATGTTTTTTTATCAGATTTACCTTTTCGATTACAACACGGTTCTTTTCTCTGATAACGGTCAGTACTTTACCGGTTTTTCCCTTTTCTCTTCCAGCTATTACCTTTACCGTATCATTCTTCTTTATGTGCATATTCTGCATCTCCACTACCCTGAGACCCCCGGCAGACTATCTCTCTTATCGGGGCAATTCCTCATGGTTTTTTCGATTGTGATTGGAACGTTTCCACGCTGCAAACGCACCCTACAGTCAATAGTAATCCCTTATATTACCTCCGGAGCAAGGGAAACGATCTTCATAAATTGTTTTGCCCGAAGTTCTCTGGCGACAGGTCCGAATATCCTGGTACCGAGCGGCTCAAACTGATCATTTATCAGAACAGCGGAATTCTCGTCAAACTTCAGATACGACCCGTCGTTCCGCCCGATTTCTTTTCTCGTTCTCACAACGACAGCTTTCAGCACGTCTCCCTTCTTCACCTTGGAGTTGGGAATTGCTTCTTTAACAGAAACCACGATAATATCCCCAATGCGTGCGTATCGTCTTTTCGAGCCACCAAGTACTTTTATACAACAGACCTTTTTGGCTCCAGAATTATCCGCCACCCTTAAAAAGGTTTGCATCTGTATCATAAAAAAACTCCACTGTTACAACTGAATTATTTTGCCTTTTCCACTATTTCAGACACCCTCCACCTCTTTTCCTTGCTGAAAGGGCGTGCTTCGACAATAACTACCGTATCTCCTATGCCACAACTGTTTTCCCTGTCATGAGCCTTATATTTTGCATGTCTTTTTATATATTTATGAAATCTGGGATGTTTGACCAACCGCTCTGTCAGGACAACGACCGTTTTGTCCATTTTGTCGCTTATCACTATCCCCTGTATGCTTCTCTTGTTCCCTCTGCTGTTCATATTACGCTGGGTCTCCCCTTTCCCTGAGAACGGTTTTCACGCGAGCCACATCCCTCTTCAGTCCCTTAATTACCGAGGGAGATTCCAACTGTCCGGTTGCAAATCGCACACGAAGCTTAAAAAGCTCTTCAGTGAACCCCTTTTCCTTTTCTTTTAACTCATCAATACTGAGATCTCTCACTTCTTTAATTTTCATCAAATATCTCCCTGGAAAGAAATCTGGTGGCCACCGGAAGTTTGTATGACGCCAGCCGCAATGCCTCCCGGGCAATATCCTTCGGGATTCCCTCCATTTCATAGAGAACCATACCCTTTTTGACTACGACAACCCATTCTTCAGGAGAGCCTTTCCCTTTTCCCATACGGGTCTCCGCCGGTTTTTTCGTTACCGATTTGTGCGGGAAAATACGTATCCATATCTTGCCGCCACGTCTTACATGACGCGTTATTGCAATACGAGCCGATTCGATTTGCCGTGCCGTAATCCGGCCATTTTCCAGTGCCTGAAGCCCGTACTCACCGAAGTCCACCGTGCTGCCGTTGTGAGCCCGGCCTTTTATTCGACCTTTCTGGAGCTTTCTGTATTTTACTCTCTTTGGCGCTAACATAATAATCCTATTCCTGGGAATGTGAGAGGCTCTTCCTGTCCGGTAACACCTCACCATTAAATATCAAGACCTTGACACCTATAATGCCATAGGTTGTACGGGCCTCTGCAAAACCATAGTCAATATCCGCCCGCAGCGTATGGAGCGGAACCCTGCCTTCCCGATACCACTCTTTCCTGGCCATCTCCGCGCCGCCTAACCGCCCCGCGCAGGCGACCCTGATGCCCTTAACACCAAACTTCATGGCCGTGGAAACACCCCTTTTCATGGCCCGCCTGAAACTTACTCTCCTTACCAGCTGCAGGGCGATATTCTCAGCTACAAGCTGGGCATCGGTCTCCGGCTTGCGTACCTCAAGGATATTTATGATGATATCCCCTGTCATGACTCCTTCGAGATCTTTTTTAACCTTCTCAATTTCCGTCCCTTTTCGACCGATGATGATACCGGGACGTGCCGTATATATGTTAATCTTGGCTTTGTCTGAAGCTCTTTCAATCTCTATCCTGGATATACCCGCGTGGAAGAACTTGTCTTTTATATGCTTTTTAACTCGTATATCTTCATGGAGCAACTCACTGTAGTTTCTTTTCGCAAACCACCGCGAACTCCACGTCTTATTTATACCCAGCCTAAAACCAATGGGATTTACTTTTTGGCCCAACCTTTCACCTCCTTACAGACTGCCCCTATCCTTCATCAAGCACAACCGTTATATGGCTTGTTCTTTTCTTTATAGGGGTTGCTCTTCCCTGCGCCCGCGCCCTCCATCTCTTCAACGTAGGACCCTGATCCACAAATATCTCACTCACGTACAGTACATTTTCATCTATGTTGGGATTCTGCCCTGCATTAGCCATTGCGGATTTCAGAACCTTCCGTATGATGCGCGCAGCTTTCTTGTGCGTGAAGCTGAGCGTCGTATCGGCTTCCTCGGCCTTTTTCCCTCTTATCAGATCGACCACCAGCCGTGCTTTCTGCGGTGATATCCGAACATATTTAGCAACTGCTTTCGCTTTCATCTATTACAAAACCCCACACGCTGATCCAATTTATCTCTTCTTCAGCCTCGTTTTTCTGTCTCCCGCATGACTGTAAAAGGTTCTCGTCGGTGCAAATTCACCCAGTTTATGTCCAACCATTTCTTCAGTCACATATACAGGGATAAATTTTTTCCCATTATGTATCGCAAATGTATGACCTACAAGTTCGGGGCCGACCATGGAACGACGGGACCACGTCTTTATTACCGCCCTGCTCCCTGAAGCTTCTGCCGCCCGCACTTTTTTAAGAAGCTTTTCATTAATGTAAGGACCTTTTTTTATTGAACGCGACACACTACTTCCCTCTTTTCTTCACGATATATTTATCAGAACTTCTGTTTTTTCTCGTCTTGAAACCCTTAGTGGGAACACCCCACGGGGTACAAGGATGTCTTCCGCCGGAAGATCTGCCCTCACCACCACCCATTGGATGGTCAACCGGGTTCATAACCACGCCCCGAACCTTCGGGCGCTTGCCCAGCCATCGTGTCCGACCTGCTTTCCCGATGCTTACGTTCTCGTGCTCGACATTCCCGACCTGACCAATAGTGGCCTTACATCCCATCAGAACTTTTCGAACTTCACCCGAAGGCAACCGCACCTGGGCATACGAACCTTCCTTGGCCATAAGCTGTCCATAGGACCCGGCACTTCGGATCAACTGTCCTCCCTTGCCTATTTTCAACTCAAGATTATGGATTAGAGAGCCCAGCGGAATATTTCGCAGAGGAATAGTGTTACCCACCTTGATATCCTCTTTCTCGCCGCTGACAACAACATCCCCCACTTGAATACCCAGCGGGGCAAGAATATACCGTTTTTCTCCATCCACGTAGTGGAGAAGAGCGATCCTCGACGACCGGTTCGGATCATACTCGATAGACGCCACTTTGGCCGGGACATCCATTTTGTCTCGTTTAAAGTCTATCACTCTGAATTTCCGCTTATGACCGCCGCCAAGGTGCCTGCTTGTCATCCGCCCGAGATTGTTCCGTCCGCCGGTCTTTTTCAGAGGCCTTACAAGGCTCCTTTCCGGCTCCGTCCTCGTGATCTCTTCAAAGGTAAAACCGGTCTGAAATCTCCTCCCCGGCGATGTTGGTTTATATGTTTTTAGTGCCATATCTCTTTAAAGACCTCTTTCCCCTATACTCCCTCATACACCTCAATCGAACTGCCGGGAGAGAGTGTAATCACGGCTTTTTTCCAGTTACGCCGCCTGCCGACAATCCTGCCCTGTCGTTTCTTTTTGCCTGACATATTAATGGTGTGAACATTTACAACGTGAACCTTGAATATCTTTTCAACAGCATTACGTATGTCTATTTTCGTCGCCCTCCGATCGACCTCAAAGAGATATTTATTCTCTTCATCTCTGGCAATCGTGCTTTTCTCTGTGACAAGCGGTCTTCTTATGACGGAATATATATCCATTATGACAACAACGCCCCTTCTATCTTTTTCACTGACGGCTCCAAAAGAACAAGATTGTCATACTTGAGCAAATCATACACATTGATGCCTTCCGATCGCATCATCTTAACATCTTTGAGGTTTCTGGAAGATTTTTCCAGCACGACATTCTTCTCGTCCAGCACGAAGAGCGTCTTGCCGAGTTCAAGTTTGTCAAAAAGCTCCTTGAATCTCTTCGTCTTTATTTCATCCAGCGGAAAATCCCTGAGGATTACTACCTTGTCCTCTTTGACCTTCATACTCAAAGCTGATCGCAATGCGGCCTTTTTTATCTTTTTAGGAACCTTGTAAGAATAATCTCTCGGATGGGGACCAAACACAATTCCTCCACCTCTCCACAGGGGAGATCGATTCGTTCCGGCCCGTGCTCGTCCCGTTCCCTTCTGACGCCACGGCTTCCTCCCGCCGCCACGCACATCACTTCTGCCCTTTGTGGACGCATTCCCCTGTCTCCTGCATGCAAGCTGCATCTTCACAACTTCGTACAGTATATGCTCATTTACTTCTGCGCCAAAGACAAGATCATTGAGTTCCAATTCGGCTATTTTAGTTTTCTCTATATCGTATACATTCAAAACCGGCATTTTTACCACTCAATATCCTTATATTTTTATAGAGTCCTTGATCAAAACGATATCATTTTTCCCGCTGGCAACGGGACCCTTTACCAGAATAAGGTTTTCCTCCGGCTTTACGCCGACCACCATCAGGTTCTGGACGGTCTGTCTGCGGCTCCCCATATGACCGGGCATTCTCTTCCCCTTGAACACTCTCGACGGCCATGCGCTGGCTCCTATCGATCCGGGTGCCCTGTGAAACATTGATCCATGAGAAGCTTTCCCGCCACGGAATCCATAACGTTTCACAACACCGGCAAAGCCCCTTCCCCTGGTTGTGCCAACAACGTCTACATAATCACCCACTTTAAAGATATCGACTTTCAGCTCCGATCCCACCTCATGGTCATCGGTCGATTCCAGCTTAAACTCGCGCAGAACCCTGAAATACCCCTTATCCGCCTTTTTGAAATGCCCCTTGAGGGGTTTATTGATCCCTTTTTCTTTTGCCCGGTCAAACCCGAGCTGCAGGGCGTCATATCCGTCCACTTCACCAGTCTTTTTCTGTACGACAACACAGGGTCCAGCCTCAATAGCAGTCACCGGGATAACAGAACCGTCATCCCAGAATATCTGTGTCATACCCAATTTTTTGCCTATCAGTCCCTTTTTCATGACATTTACGACTTCCTATATACTCTCACGGCAAAAAATGAGGAGATGAAGCCTAAAAAATCATCTCCTCACTATCATCCGCTAAGTCTATAACTTTATTTCCACATCAACACCGGCTGAAAGATCAAGCTTCATCAACGTATCAACCGTCGCCTGCGTCGGTTCAATGATATCTATAAGCCTCTTATGCGTTCTGATTTCAAATTGCTCCCTGGACTTCTTATCAACATTGGGAGATCTGTTTACACAGTATTTATTTATCATGGTCGGAAGAGGAATGGGACCCGCAACGCGTGCACCCGTCCTCTTGGCAGTCTCCACAATGTCCTGTGCCGATCTGTCAAGCAACTTATAATCATACGCCTTGAGACGAATTCGTATCTTCTGGTTTTCCATCTAATCCTCTATCGGCTATCAGATGCCGGCTCTTTATTCAATAATCTCGCTAACTACACCGGCTCCAACGGTTCTGCCGCCTTCACGGATAGCAAACCGTAACTGTTCCTCCATGGCGATGGGGGTTATCAACTCAGCCGTCATTTCCACATTATCACCGGGCATTACCATCTCGACTCCCTCAGGAAGCGTGGCAACGCCTGTCACATCCGTCGTCCTGAAATAAAACTGCGGACGATACCCGTTGAAGAAGGGAGTATGTCTTCCGCCTTCCTCTTTAGTCAAGACATAGACCTGCGCCTTGAACTTGGTATGAGGAGTAATTGACCCGGGTTTGGCAACAACCTGCCCTCTTTCAACGTCTTCTCTCTTTGTTCCCCTCAGAAGCAGACCGACATCGTCACCGGCTCTTCCTTCATCAAGAGTTTTGCGGAACATTTCCACGCCGGTGCATACCGTTTTAACGGTTGGCCTGATCCCCACTATTTCAACTTCCTCACCCGTCTTGACAATTCCCCTGTCAACCCTTCCGGTAACAACCGTGCCGCGCCCGGAGATGGTAAACACATCGCCGACAGGCATCAGGAAGGCCTTGTCAAGGTCTCTTTCAGGCTCAGGGATATACGTATCAATTGCATCCATGAGTTCCCAGATGCTTTTAACATCTTCCGAATCGGAATCATCGCTTTCCAGCGCTTTCAGGGCGGAACCCCTGATAATCGGAAGATCATCGCCCGGGAAATTATAATCCGTTAAAAGCTCTCTCAACTCGAGCTCAACAAGATCAAGAAGCTCGGGATCATCGACCAGGTCAATCTTATTCATGTAAACAATAATATATGGCACCTGAACCTGCCTGGCCAGAAGTATGTGCTCTCTCGTCTGCGGCATGGGACCATCGGAAGCCGCCACCACCAGTATGGTTCCATCCATATGAGCGGCACCGGATATCATATTCTTTATATAGTCGGCATGGCCCGGGCAATCCACGTGGGCGTAATGTCTCTTTTCGGTTTCATACTCAACATGCGCAATATTTATAGTAACACCCCTCTCCTTCTCTTCGGGGGCGTTATCAATCGAGTCGAAAGGCATATATTCGGCAAGGCCCTTATTAGCCAAGTGTTTTGTCATGGCTGCGGTTAATGTGGTTTTACCGTGATCAACATGTCCGATTGTTCCGATATTAAGATGTGGTTTAGTTCTTTCAAATTTTTTCTTTGCCATAACCATTACCTCCTTTAATTAAAAATGGTTAATTGATTTCGCTGTCCCAATATTTATTCTGTCTACTGCCGAAAACATCCAGCCTCACTCTACCCGAAAAATCGGCACTGTTGTTAATGCCGAATGCGCAGGCTGAACGTTAAAACCTGTAATGAGCAAACGCCTTGTTTGCCTCCGCCATTTTGTGGGTGTCTTCTCGTTTTTTAACCGACGCCCCCCTGCCTGCGGCTGCATCCATGAACTCAACCGCCAGTTTCTCCTTCATGCTCTTACCGGCACGCGAGTGGGCATTCCCTATCAACCACCTGATCGCGAGGGCTATTCTCCTGTCCGGCAACACCTCTGTAGGAACCTGATATGTGGCACCGCCGATTCTCTTTGATTTCACTTCCAGAACAGGTTTTACGTTATCCATCGCCTTCTCGAAAACCTCAAGCGGTGATTCCTTTACTTTACCCTCTATAATATCAAAGGCCCCATACAGTATGGACTCTGCAACGCTCTTCTTGCCCTTTTTAAGCAGATTATTAATAAATCTGGACACCAGAACACTGTTGTACTTTGGATCGGCCAGTATTTTTCTTTTTGTTACCTCTCTTCGCCTCGGCATATAACTATTCCTGTCTACTTCGGTTTTTTGGAGCCGTATTTTGACCTGCCCTGTTTTCTGTCCTGAACTCCTATAGCATCAAGAGACCCCCTTACCACATGATACCTGACACCGGGAAGATCCTTGACCCTGCCACCCCTTACGAGAACCACGGAATGCTCCTGAAGATTATGACCTATACCCGGTATATACGAGGTAACCTCGTACCCGCTGGTAAGACGAACCCGTGCCACTTTTCTAAGGGCTGAATTCGGTTTCTTGGGTGTAGTGGTATACACCCTCACACATACCCCTCTCCTCTGGGGGCAACTGGCAAGAGCCGGAGCCGAAGTTTTCTTCTTTGTCTTTGATCTGCCCTTGCGTATCAACTGGCTTATTGTCGGCATTATCCCTCCACAAATCCTTCCCGCTAAATCTTCGCAAACTCACGTTCAGCAAAGTAGCGGTTTGTATCAATTTGCAACTTGGCTGTCAAGGTTTTTCTCAATATTTTCTTCATTTATTTGCTGATCTTCCGGATCCGGATTGTCGTCCTCAACATCTATTCCCAGCTTTTTATACATAGACAGTCCCGTGCCGGCAGGAATCAACCGCCCCATAATAACATTTTCCTTAAGACCTCTCAGGAAATCCACCCTTCCGGACAGGGCAGCCTCTGTAAGAACCCGGGTTGTTTCCTGGAAAGATGCCGCAGAGATAAAACTTTCCGTATGAAGCGATGCTTTTGTAATACCGAGAAGCACAGGAACGGCGGTCGCCGGTTTTCCCCCTTTTTGAATGGCCTCTCTATTCTCCTCTTCAAACTTGTTTTTGTCCACCTGTTCATCGACGAGCAACACCGTGTCACCGGAATCCGTCACTTTTACTTTTTTGAGCATCTGGCGAACAATGATTTCTATATGCTTGTCGTTGATTTTGACCCCCTGCAACCGGTACACTTCCTGTACCTCGTCGACCATATACGTCGCCAACTCCTTCTCGCCCTTTATACTGAGCATGTCATGAGGATTATTCAGTCCATCCATGAGAGCCTGACCCGCGACAACTCTGTCACCCTCCTGGACACTGATATGCTTACCTTTGGCAATCAAGTATTCTTTCGGATCTCCTATGTCGGGCGTTATCACTATTTTTCTCTTTCCCTTGACATCTTCTCCGTAAGACACTTCTCCGTCTATCTCGGCTATTACGGCATATTCTTTCGGCTTTCTTGCCTCGAAAAGTTCCGCAACACGCGGGAGTCCCCCCGTAATATCCTTGGTTTTGGTAGTTTCCCGGGGGATCTTAGCGATAATATCGCCTGCCCGTATTTCATCACCTTCCGCAATACCGATGTTTGCCCCTACAGGGAGCAGATGTCTCGCTATTGTATGACTTCCGGGAACTCTGGCTGTTTTTCCATCCTTGTCTTTTATCGAAACCCTGGGACGCAGGTCGGCAGACCTGTATTCGACAATTACCTTCCTCGAAAGACCGGTAACCTCGTCAACCTGCTCCTCCATGGTTTTTCCCTCAACAATATCACCAAATTTTACGGTTCCGTCAATTTCGGAAAGGATTGGAATTGAATAGGGATCCCACTGGGCAATCAGCGTCCCCGCCTTTATTGCATCTCCCTCAACAACCTTGAGATGTGCCCCATATGGAACGGGATATTTACCCCGATTTCTCTCCTCTTCATCCAGAACGTGAATCTCCCCGTTCTTGCTCATAACAACGGTTTCATTATTCTTGTTTACAGCAACAGTTATATTAGCAAACTTCAGCACTCCATCATGCCGTGCTTCCAGGGTGGAGTGCTCTTCAAATTTCGCCGTACCACCAATATGAAATGTCCTCATGGTCAGCTGTGTCCCGGGTTCACCTATCGATTGTGCCGCAATAATCCCGACAGCTTCACCTATATTCACCAGGTGTCCGTGAGCCAGGTCTCTGCCGTAACAGAGTGCGCAAATTCCGTGTTTCGACTTGCAGGTCAGGGCAGATCTGATAAGCACTCTTTCCAGCCCTGCCTTGTCAATTCTGTCGGCGATGGCTTCATCAATCTCCTGGTTTGCGCGTGCCAGAATGTCTCCGGTGAAAGGATCTTCTATGTCTTCCAGGGCAACCCGTCCAAGGATACGTTCACCCACCGTTTCTATTATTTCTCCCCCCTCAACCAGAGCTGAAACATAAATCCCGTCGAGGGTGCCGCAATCTTTTTCCATCACGATGGAATCCTGTGCAACATCAACCAGTCTTCTCGTGAGATACCCTGAGTTCGCTGTTTTCAAAGCGGTATCTGCAAGGCCTTTCCTGGCACCATGCGTGGAGATAAAATACTGGAGAACCGAGAGGCCTTCCCTGAAATTAGCGGTGATAGGTGTTTCTATAATCTCTCCCGACGGTTTTGCCATCAGACCTCTCATGCCGGCAAGCTGCCTCGTCTGAGCCGCACTTCCGCGGGCTCCGGAATCGGCCATCATGTAAATCGAATTGAAACTTTCAGCCTGCTTTTTCAGCCCTTCGCGGTCATTTACCTCCTCAGTACCGATATTCCTGAGCATGTCATCGGCAATTTTCTCTGTGGCATGAGCCCAGATATCGATAACCTTATTGTAGCGCTCGCCATCAGTTATCAAACCGTCCATATACTGTTTCTGCATCTCCAGAACATCTTTCTGTGCTCTGTCGACAATATCACCCTTGCTCTCGGGAATGGCAAGGTCGTCTATAGCAATCGAAACACCTGAAATCGTGGCATATTTGTAGCCGAGGTCTTTTAATCGATCCGCCAGGATAACCGTTGTTTTTGCCCCGGAATGCCGGTAAGCATAATCGACCAGATTGGCTATTTCCTTTTTATTCATAACTTTGTTGATAAAATCAAAGGGGATACCGGAGGGAATAATCTCATAGAGCAATATTCTTCCCACAGTGGTGTCGATCATGCGTCCTTCCATTCGAACCTTTATCGGCGCATGGAGATCAACCGCTTCCGCGTCATACGCGCTTCTCACCTCACCGGGACCGGAAAAGGCCATTCCTTCCCCTTTTACATACTGCTTCGATCTGGTCATGTAGTATATCCCCAGAACCATGTCCTGGCTGGGAATGATTATAGGTTTTCCATTAGCCGGAGAAAGGATGTTATTGGTGGACATCATGAGGCATCGCGCTTCTACCTGTGCCTCTATCGACAGAGGGACATGAACCGCCATCTGATCCCCATCAAAATCCGCATTGAATGCCGCGCACACGAGAGGATGAAGCTGCAGCGCCTTCCCTTCGATGAGAACCGGCTCAAACGCCTGTATCCCGAGCCTGTGCAACGTTGGGGCTCTGTTAAGGAGCACCGGGTATTCGCGCACAACCTCATCCAGGGCATCCCATACTTCCGAGCTCTCCTTCTCAACCATTTTTTTCGCACTTTTTACGGTCGTTACATATCCCTTTTCTTCGAGTCTGTTATAGATAAAGGGTCTGAATAATTCCAACGCCATCTTTTTGGGAAGCCCGCACTGATGCAGCCTCAGATCCGGACCCACTGTAATCACGGATCTTCCGGAATAATCGACCCTCTTCCCGAGTAGATTCTGTCTGAAGCGTCCCTGCTTACCCTTGAGCATGTCCGACAGTGATTTCAGGGGCCTTTTGTTGGAACCTGTAACAGCACGCCCACGCCTGCCGTTATCAAAGAGGCAATCGACGGCTTCCTGGAGCATTCTTTTTTCATTTCTTATAATAATCTCGGGGGCATTCAGCTCGAGCAGGCGCCTCAGCCGGTTGTTCCTGTTGATCACCCTCCTGTACAGATCGTTGAGATCAGATGTCGCAAATCGGCCGCCATCCAGCGGAACCAGCGGTCTCAGGTCAGGCGGAATGACGGGGATGACTGTGAGGGTCATCCATTCAGGCCTGTTCCCGGATTTCTTCAAGGCTTCAACTACCTTCAACCGTTTTGTAAGTTTTGTCTTTTTGGTAACCGAGGTGGCTTCCTTAAGTTCAACCCGGAGTTCGCCGTCCAGTTCTTCCAGATTGACCTCCTCCAGAAGTTTTCTGATAGCCTCCGCGCCCATACCCGCTTCAAACGCATCGTCACCATATTCATCCAGCAATTCAAGGTACTGGTCTTCCGAAAGGAGTTCTTTCTTTTTAAGGGTGGTATCCTTTGGATCAAGAACTATCCACGACTCGAAATACAGGACCCGTTCCAGTTCCTTGAGCGTGAGATCCAAAACATTTCCTATTCTGCTGGGTAAACTCTTGAGAAACCAGATATGCGCTACAGGTGCCGCCAGAACGATATGCCCCATCCGTTCTCTGCGAACCTTCGACTGGATAACCTCAACTCCGCACTTCTCACATACCATCCCGCGGTGTTTCATCCTCTTATAGCGACCGCAGAGGCACTCGTAGTCCTTGACCGGTCCGAATATCTTTGCACAGAAGAGCCCGTCTCTCTCGGGCTTGAATGTCCTGTAATTTATGGTCTCCGGTTTCTTAACCTCTCCTCTGGACCACGAAATTATATCCTCCGGCGAGGCCAGCGATACTTTGATGGCATTAAATCTTACAGGATCTTTAGGCTTCTCGAAAAAACCATAGATATCTTCCACTGGACAAAACTCCCTTTGTTATAAAATGTCTAGAATTAATTGTTACTCGTTTTCTACCAACTCAACATCAATTGCGAGACCCTGCAATTCCTTGACAAGCACATTGAAGGACTCCGGCAACCCGGGCTCCAGGGTTTGTTCACCCTTTACTATCGCCTCGTACATTCGCGTTCTTCCCGCCACATCATCCGACTTGACGGTAAGGAACTCCTGCAACGCATAGGCAGCCCCGTACGCCTCAATTGCCCACACCTCCATTTCACCAAGCCTCTGTCCGCCGAATTGTGCTTTTCCTCCAAGCGGCTGCTGCGTAACCAGAGAGTATGGTCCAATGGATCTCGCGTGGATTTTGTCATCAACAAGATGGTGAAGTTTCAGCATGTATATCATGCCCACCGTTACATTCTGGTCAAACGGCTCTCCCGTACGACCGTCATACAGCCTTGTCTGTCCCGATTCCGGCAGATCTACCAATCTCAGCAGATCCTTGATTTCGCCTTCGCCGGCACCGTCGAAAACGGGCGTTGCCAGAGGTACGCCTCTTTTTAACCGGTGAACAAGCTTTTTGATTTCATCATCAGTGGCTCCATCCACAAAATCATCAAATTCACCAGAGGAGTATATTTCCTTCAACTCTTTCTTCACCGCATTCATGCCCACTCTTTGAGCAAGGCCGTTGATTTTCTCGCCCAGTCCCTTTGAGGCCCACCCAAGGTGTGTTTCAAGAATCTGGCCTACATTCATACGCGAAGGCACGCCAAGGGGATTTAAAACGATATCGACAGGCGTCCCATCCTCAAAGAAAGGCATATCAGCCTCAGGAAGTATCCGTGACAGCACGCCCTTGTTACCATGACGGCCCGCCATCTTGTCACCCACAGAGAGCTTTCTCTTTATGGCAATATACACCTTTACCAACTTGATCACACCGGGTGGTAATTCATCACCTGTCTGTACCTTCTCTATCTTATCCGCAAAAAATGTTTCGACATTCTCTATCCTGTGCGCAAGACCCGCCGATATGGCTCGGATTTTCTCTTCATCAGCGTAATCATCAAGGGTTATATCTTTCCAGAATCTGAACGGAATCAGTTCAAGCGTATCTTTGGTAATGGTTTCAGACTTCTTTAAAAAGACCTTCCTGCTATCCGGATCAGCCAGCTTTGAAGCGGAAACCTTTCCTATAAGCAACTCGGCAATCTTCTTCTTTACGCTATCGGTAATGATTCTGATTTCATCATCCCTGTCCTTGAGGAGACTTTCGATCTCTTCATTTTCTATCGACTGAGACCTGCTGTCTTTCTCAGCGCCTTTCCGGGTAAAAATCTTGGCATCGATAACCGTTCCCTCTACGCCGGGAGGAACCCTCAAAGAGGTATCTCTGACATCACCGGCTTTTTCTCCGAATATGGCACGGAGCAGCTTTTCCTCGGGTGACAATTGGGTTTCACCCTTGGGCGTAACCTTCCCCACAAGAATATCCCCCGACTTTACCGAGACTCCCATCCTGACAATACCACTCTCATCAAGATTTCTCAGGGCATCTTCTCCCATGTTGGGAATATCTTTTGTTATCTCTTCCTTACCCAGCTTTGTGTCTCTGGCGACCGTTTCGAATTCTTCTATATGCACAGAAGTATAGATGTCATCCTTTACGACTCTTTCACTGATCAATATGGAATCTTCGTAATTGTATCCACCCCACGGCATGAACGCTACCATAATATTCCGGCCCAGTGCCAGTTCGCCATTATCGGTAGCCGGACCATCAGCGATGATATCTCCCTTTTTTACGGTGCTGCCTTTTTCCACAATAGGCTTATGGTTGGAACAGGTATTCTGATTCGAACGCTGATATTTTATGAGAGTATATATATCAACGCCAATATCGGATTCATCTTCATCTTTGACATCGCGCTTGATAACAATCCTCGCCGCATCAACGTCTTCCACAATCCCCGATTCTTTTGCAACGATTACAGCGCCTGAATCTCTCGCGACAACCGCCCCCATACCGGTTCCCACAAGGGGGGCTTCCGGCTTCAACAGCGGAACAGCCTGCCGTTGCATGTTAGAGCCCATCAGGGCCCGGTTGGCGTCATCATGCTCCAGAAAGGGGATAAGGCCGGTGGCAACGGAAACAAGCTGGCTGGGCGATACATCCATCAGGTTTATTTCTTTGGGATTGACGGTTATGTAGTTTCCGCTTTTTCTCGCGGTGATGAGATCTTCAATAAATTTGCCCTTTGAATCAACAGGCACATTCGCCTGGGTTATGATGTAATCTTCTTCTTCCGTAGCGGTGAGATACCGGATTTTATCAAGAACCCTGCCGTCTTCTACAACCTTGTACGGCGTCTCTATGAACCCGAAATCGTTTACCCTGGCATAGGCGCTGAGGGACACGATAAGCCCAATATTGGGACCTTCGGGCGTTTCAACCGGACACACGCGCCCATAGTGGGTATTATGAACATCTCTTACCTCAAAACCCGCTCTCTCACGGGTAAGACCCCCGGGGCCGAGAGCCGACAATCGTCTCTTGTGCGTAATCTCCGAGAGAGGATTGGTCTGGTCCATAAATTGCGAAAGCTGGCTGCTGCCGAAAAACTCGTTAACAACGGCGGTCACCGGTTTGGCATTGATAAGATCGTGCGGCATCATCGTTTCTATATCAAGGAGACTCATCTTTTCCTTGATAGCCCGCTCCATTCTCACCAACCCGATCCTGTACTGATTTTCTATGAGCTCTCCGACAGACCGGATTCTTCTGTTTCCAAGATGATCGATGTCATCAACGCTATACTCGCCCACACCATTTTTCAGATTTATGAGGTATTTCACAGCCTTCATGATATCCTCCCGGCGCAGGACCGTCACATCCGAGGGGATATCCATGCGAAGCTTGTAATTCATCTTCACACGCCCGACATCAGACAGATCATAGCTGTTGTGATCAAAAAAGAGGCTGTTGAAAAATTTACGGGCTGTCTCAAGTGAAGGGGGATTACTTGGCCGTAATCTTCTGTATATGTCTACTATTGCCTCATCTTCTGTCTCAATTTTATCCATGAGCAGGGTGTTGCGCATGTAGGAGTTGAGCCCCTCCTCATCAAGGTGAATGAATCTGACTTCCGTAATGTTTCTTTCACGCAACAACGCCACATCATCTTCGCTCAATTCATTCGTGCACTTCAGAACGATTTCGCCGGTCTCAGGATCCACCACGTCTGAAGCAAGGGCCTTACCCACAAGATAATCCTCGCCTAGATTTATCATATCCATGCCGGCGTCAACCAGTTTCTTTAGAAAAGTTTTGGAAATCTTTCTTCCCTTTTTCAGGATTACCTCGCCCGTCTCGCTGCTCTTGACATCTTCGGGAATTCTCTCTCCGATAAGGCTGTCATTTACCACCAGAGATACGCGATGATCGTTATTCAGAATGACTTTTTCAATATCATAGAAATACTCTATCAGCTCCTCAACAGAGTATCCCATGGCTTTCAGAAGCACCGTTACCGGCATCTTTCTCCTTCTGTCCACTCGGGCGTAAAGAAGATCTTTTGGATCAAATTCAAGGTCAAGCCAAGAACCCCTGATCGGGATAACCCGTGCAGAATAGATAAGCTTCCCGCTCGCATGAGTCTTTCCCTTGTCGTGGTCAAAGAATATGCCCGGCGACCGATGCAACTGGCTTACGATGACCCTCTCGGTACCATTGATATTAAAGGTCCCCTTATCGGTCATCAGTGGAATCTCACCGAAATATATTTCCTGCTCCTTTATATCCCTTATGAATTTCTGTTCGTTTCCCCGCCCGTTGTCGAACACGATAAGCCTGACTACAACCTTCAGAGGAGCGTTATATGTCATTCCCTTTTGCGTACACTCTCTGACATCGTATCTGGGCTCTCCGATTTTATAGCTCACAAACTCCAGAGAGCATTTGCCGCCGAAGTCCAGGATGGGAAAAACACTCTTAAAGGCCCCCTGGAGACCGAAGTTGCCCCTGTCTTCGGGTGTTACATCGGCCTGGAGAAATTTCTCGTACGATTTTCTCTGAATTTCTATGAGATCAGGCATCTCGATTGTTTTTTTTATACGGCCAAAACTTTTTCTATAAGTACCCATAGCAATCCTTATGATGATTTACCCTTCATAAAGTAGAGAAGCCAGAATAGAAAAACCCTTTAATTTCATTCTGGCCTCTGGCTTCCGGACCCATAACCTTGAATCCCTCTTGAATTTTTAATTGATTAATTGAGATGATTATTTAATTTCTACGGTGGCGCCTACTTCTTCCAGCTTTGTTTTTATCTCTTCAGCTTCATCTTTCGACACACCCTCTTTAACCGCTTTGGGGGCGCCTTCAACCAAGTCCTTGGCCTCTTTAAGCCCAAGTCCCGTCACGGCTCTGGCAACCTTGATAACCTGGATCTTCTGATCACCGAACCCGGTGAGGATAACATCAAAATCAGTCTTTTCTTCCGCAGGAGCCGCCGCAGCCGGCCCCGCTGCTACCGCCGCAGCCACCGGAGCTGCCGCTGAAACACCAAATTTTTCTTCCAGTTCCTTAACCATCTCCGACAGCTCAAGAACCGTCATATTTTCAATAAAACTTATAACTTCTTCTTTCGTGATTTTTTTTGCTGTTGCCATTTTTCGCTTAATCCTTTCCTGTATGTTTAATTTTCTTCCTTTTTCATTCTATGCGACTCAAGCACCTGCACAAGCCCCCTGGGAACCCCGCCCAAAACCGTGACAAAGCGGGTCTGCGCTCCAACCAGAATAGACAAGAATTTCCCAATAAGGATCTCCCTGCTCGGCAACTCGGCCAGAGCCTTTATCTGCTCCTTGTTTAAAATCTTGCCATCCAGCACTCCCGCTTCGATTTCAAGGCGATCATTCTTTTTGGCAAACTCAACAAGTATTTTGGTCGGCTCAACTACATCTCCAAAGTTCATCATGAGAGCCCTGGGACCATTGAGATGGTCATCCAGCGGTAAAAAATCCGTATCTTTCAGTGCGATACTCAAGAGATTGTTCTTTACCACCTTAAATTCGCTGTCCGCCTTCCGCAACTCATTTCTCAGGTCGGTAATATCCTTTACCGTAATGCCGCTGTAGTCCGCAAGAATAGCCAGCTTCACGTCCTTAAGCTTCTTATGAAGCTCGGTGACTACTTGCTCCTTAGCACTTCTATTCAATACATGGCCTCCTTTCAACACATGAATTCCAAACGCCCTGCCGCCCCGAGGCGATCAAGGCTATCTGAAAGTCAGACCGCTATACAGGAAAAGATGCTGCTTTATACTCCTCTATAGTCTCGGCAGGCCGATCCGGGATTCGATTAAACATTCCGTACCTGCTGTCTCTGACTTTGTAACTCTGTTTTTACCCGGCCCTTAAGGCATTTCTGATATCGAGCGGATCGATCTTCACTCCCGGCCCCATGGTGGTGGAAAGAGAAACGGCCTTCAAATACGTTCCCTTACTGGATGCAGGCTTCAACTTCATTATGGATTCTATCAGGGCCAGAATATTCTCTGTCAGCTTGCCCGCTCCGAATGAAACCTTTCCTACGGGACTGTGAACAATTCCCGCTTTCTCAACCCTGAACTCAACCTTACCCGCTTTCAATTCTTCGACCGCGTTTTTTACATCAAATGTTACCGTCCCGACCTTGGGATTCGGCATCAGGCCGCGCGGTCCCAGAATCTTGCCCAGTTTTCCAACACTGCCCATCATATCCGGGGTGGAAACAACCCTGTCAAACTCCATCCATCCACCCTTAATCTTTTCAATCAGGTCGTCCGAACCAGTAAAATCCGCTCCGGCGTCAAGGGCCTCTTTTTCTTTGTCGCCTTTTGCGAAAACCAGCACTCTCACAGATTTGCCGAGCCCATTGGGAAGTACCACACTCCCTCGTATCATCTGATCCGCATGCTTGGGATTTACCCCCAGCTTAATGGCAACATCAGCCGTCTCATCAAATTTCGTCCGTGCGGTTGACAGCGCGAGCTCTACCGCCTCTTCCAGCGAATAACGCTTCTCGGACTCCACCTTTTTTCTTTCTTCCAAGTATCCCTTACCTCTGTTAGACATTTCAACAAAACCCCGAAATAGATTTATTTGTTAGCTTCGAAAAGCCTTAACGTGCGTTGTTACATATGTGTCCTATGTGCCAATCTCAATACCCATGGATCTCGCCGTTCCTTCTACAATCGCCAGCGCCCCCTTCATATCGACGGCGTTTAAATCCTCATACTTTATTTCAGCGATCTCCCTGAGTTGTTTGGGGGTTACCGTTCCCACCTTTTCCCGCTTGGGATCTCCCGCACCCTTTGCAATCCGTGCCATCTGTTTCAACAAAACGGACGTTGGCGGTGTTTTAGTGATAAAGGTGAATGATTTATCGGCATAGACCGTTATCACAACCGGTATTATCATGCCCTCCTGGTTCTGCGTAAGGGCATTATAGGCCTTGCAGAATTCCATTATATTAACCCCGTGCTGACCCAGAGCGGGTCCGATCGGCGGCGACGGCGTCGCTTTGCCAGCCTGAATCTGAAGTTTGATGCTTGCTATAACCTTCTTAGCCATTAGATTCCCCTTTTCTTACTTCCGGTTTCGAAAACTGTTTGCTGTCCCTCTGGTTCCGGTTAATTCTGGACAACCTGTATGAAATCCAGCTCCACAGGTGTGGATCTGCCAAAGATACTTACGATAACTCTCAATTTACCCTTTTCCGGCTTGACTTCATCAACGACTCCGTCAAAATTCGTAAACGGGCCATCCACAATTCTTACGTGGTCTCCAAGTCCAAACTCGAACTTCGGTCTGGGCTTCAATGTTCCCTCGTCTATCTTGGTTTTCAGCAACTGGACGGATTCGTCGGATACAGGCGAAGGCCTGTCTCTCATTCCGATAAAACCAGTGACCTTCGGAGTGTCTTTCACTATATGCCATGTGTCGTCGTTCAACTCCATGTTTACAAGTATATAGCCGGGGAAGAATTTCCTCTTCGAGGTTTTTTTCTCTCCCTTTTTGAGCTCGACGACATCCTCCTCCGGGATCAGTATGTCGGCAAAATAATCCTGCATACCGGAGGTGGCCACCCGCTCTTCCAGAGAGCGCTTTACCCTGTTCTCAAAACCCGAGTATGTATGAACGACATACCAGTTAAAAGCCATATCTTTAACCTAAAACCAATCGTATTATTTTGGTAAGGCCAAGGTCCACTACACCAAGAAACAGGGATAAGATAATAACCACAACGATCACAACAGAAGTCGAGGCAAGGGCCTCCTTCGGGGTGGGCCATGTAACCTTTTTCAGCTCAACTTTTGCCTCTCTCAAGAAGCGCCTTACTTTGCTTATTATCAATTTGATCTTTTCCATATAGACAAACCCGGCAACAACATAATGGCAGGCCAGGAGGGATTCGAACCCCCAACACCCGGATTTGGAGTCCGGTGCTCTAGCCGTTAGAGCTACTGGCCTGTTCCAAACAATGCATTCCTCTCTTGGGACCCCCAAAGCCGGCACAGAAGCATTTCAAGGCTCTCAAACTCCCAAGACCCACAATACTACCGAAAAAATTCCCCCCAGACATACCATGAAACATAAACAGAGCTTCTATTTCGTCTCTTTGTGTACCGTATGACAACGACAGAATTTACAATATTTCTTTATTTCAAGGCGATCTTTTGTGGTTCGCTTGTTTTTCGTCGTAGTGTAGTTCCGCTGTTTGCATTCACCACATGCAAGAATAACGATATCTCTCATTTCAAATATCCTGCTTTCAGCAAAATGGAGCCCACGACCAGGATTGAACTGGTGACCTCATCCTTACCAAGGATGTGCTCTACCGACTGAGCTACGTGGGCCGACAAAAGTATTCTTCCAACCCTGATAAAAAATGGAGCGGGAAACGGGATTCGAACCCGCGACCCTCAGCTTGGAAGGCTGACGCTCTAGCCACTGAGCTACTCCCGCCTCCAGTAATCTAGATTTTACAAAAAAAATGGTGGAGGGGGGAGGATTTGAACCTCCGTAGGCTTCGCCGGCAGATTTACAGTCTGCTCCCTTTGACCACTCGGGAACCCCTCCACACAAATCATCAGTACCTGGAGCTGGCGATGGGACTCGAACCCGCGACCTGCTGATTACAAATCAGCTGCTCTACCAATTGAGCTACGCCAGCAAGCTAACTAATTTATATTACAAAACTTTTCCAAACCCAAGCTAATCGCGTATTTATCTCTTTGAATGAAAAAGAGGGAGAGTAAATCCAAAAGATGTATTTGTCAAGAGTTTTTTATCAAAAATTGTGAGTTGATTGATAAAATTATCATTATTGAATCGCTCTTTTGTATAAGTGCGTTACTTTTCACCAAAAACACTGGCGGAAAAAATAAATATTTTTGTGTCCGCATCCTTCCACGCATCCTGCGGTAATCCCGCTTTATTGCACGTTTCCCTCAAGAAGGTGATCCTGTCCCAATTATACTCCGTGGCAACCTGGGGCAGCAGCACCCCGGAATGAAAGCCCTTTACGATATAGATCCCGTGTTTCCCCACTTCAATCTCCCCAACATCTCTTATCTGTATCAGAGGTGTCAGCACCGAGATCTCTATATCCAGATCCGCGAGTTCATCGTTCTTCACGGGAGGAAACCGCGGATCTTCAAACGCCGCCGCCTGAGCCATTTTTTCAATTGTTTCATACAGGGGGGTTTTACCCTCGAGAAAACCTATACACCCCCGTAACCGGCCCCGCTTCTTGAGGGTAACAAAGGCGCCCATCCGTTCATCCATGATCGTTGACTCGGTTGCAAGACGTGACGGTGTTTCTTCGGCAAATCCGGACTCGATACTCTTTCTCGCCACTCTCAGCAGCAGATCTTTATCCTGTTGTGTCAGCATTCACGGCGCCTTTCGCACTGTTCATATTTTTGTCTGCGTCACCATAAAAGACAACAGCGGCGTATCCCACCACCCCGCTCCTGTCTCCGGTGACATCACCTGAATTCATATAGTTCAGCATCCTGGCTTTGTCGGCCCCGGTCGCTTTCGCCGCCATGAGAGCCACGATGACAGCCCCGGCGCCGCAGGCCTCGCACCTTCCTGTTTGAAGGCACAAAAGAAATCCTTCTATATCCATCTCTGTAATTTGTTCAAGGGCCGCCGAGTCCATCTCGACCGCCGTATCGTACACATGATAGTGAGAAAGATCGGAGCTGGCAATAACGAGTGTTCTCTTCGTGCCAGTCGCTTTTATAACAGCATCGGCAACCCCCCGACATGTATCAATGTCCTGTGCTCCCATCAGTATGGGAACAAACGGCACAGCGCCGAGAACCGTCTGGAGGAAAGGAATCTGTATCTCGATAGAGTTTTCCGGGGAGCGGTCATCCGGAGCGAGCGATACCAGGCCATTGCTGCAGGATACTATCTCTTCGGCCAGAGCCGTATCAACAGGCATCACGCCCAATGGAGAACCATATCCCTCTCCTTTATATATGGAAGCTCCCTTGAAATATGCCCTGTGGCTCGGACCCACGACAATCACCGCCTCGAACTCACCGCCTTGAACGACCTTGTAGCCAGAGGCTGCAACCTGCCCCGAATACACGTACCCGGCATGAGGAACAACAAGCCCCGCCACCGTTCCCTCAATCGCTTCTCCCGCCGCACGGGCGAGATATTCGTCGATATCGGATCTCAGATGCGTCGCATCTCCCGGATACCATGTGCCTGCAATAATCGGTTGTCGTATAGTGTGCATTTTCTCCTGTACTCCTGTTCAGAACCTGACAATACGAAGAAAACAAGAGGATTTTTACACGGCATGTGCGCGAAGGGTTCTTCAGGATCTTCAACTAGGCATTTCAAATATGCTATTTTATAAATGATTACACCCCCTGTCAAGCGCGACATTTGGCAGCGGGAATAAAACACAAAAAATATTGACTAACCCTCTGTGCCCATATAGAATTCGCTCGACCGGCCGGAGAAAACCGGGCCAGAAAAAGTGATGGGAGGATCATTATGTGTGTCAAGGTCGCTATAAACGGATTCGGACGAATAGGCAGATTTCTGGTAAGGGCATGCCTCGAAAGGAGTGATATCGAGATTGTCGCAGTCAACACGAGAGCGAACGCACATACCCTTCTGCATCTTCTGAAGTATGATTCCGTTCACGGCAGGATTAAAGCGGATGTTTCGGTGGATGGAGAGGCTCTTGTCGTTGGTGATAAAAAGATACTCGTAACAAACGTAACCGGCGACCTGGCGGATCTGCCATGGAAACAACTGGATATTGATGTGGTGATGGAATCTACAGGAAAATTCAGGACAAGGGACGAGGCGGTCGGACACCTAAAGGCCGGCGCGAAAAAGGTCATCCTGGCGGCACCCGGGAAGGGTATTGACGGCACGTTTGTCATGGGCGTCAACGAGGAAACATATAATCCGGAAGATCACGACATCATCTCCAACGCATCCTGCACAACGAACTGCCTTGCTCCTGTTGCTATGGTACTGCAGGATAATTTTTCCATTGTAAAGGGCCTTATGACAACCGTTCATTCATACACGATGGACCAGAGGCTTCTCGACGGATCGCACAAAGACCTGAGAAGAGGAAGGGCCGCCGCCATGTCAATAGTGCCCACATCCACGGGAGCGGCAAAGGCAGTAACCGAGGTAATCCCCTCCCTGCAGGGAAAACTCGACGGCCTGGCACTACGGGTGCCCACACCAAATGTTTCGCTGGTAGATCTTACCGTAGAGGTTGAACAGGCCGTGACCGAGGAGACAATAAACGCCGCCCTTAAATCCGCGTCCGAGGGACGACTCAAGGGGATCATGGCATTCTGTGAAGAAGAACTGGTATCCGTTGATTTTACCAGCGATTCTCATTCATCCATAGTTGACGCCCCCCTGACAAAGGTGATTGACAAAAACCTTGTCAAGGTCTTTTCATGGTATGACAACGAAAGCGGGTACGCATGCAGGATGAGAGATCTTGCCGTCTATATCGGGAAGAAGCTATAGGTATATCAGCGAGGTACGGACACTATGGTAAAGCCCATTATCGCCGCGAACTGGAAAATGCACAAGACTATCTCTGAAGCGGTTGCTTTCGCAAAACAGTTGAAAGAAGGTTTTCCCGAACCCTGTCAGACAGATATCGTTATCGCGCCGCCCTTTACGGCATTGCGCCCCGTTATGGACGTTCTGAAAGATACCCATATTCACCTGTCGGCTCAGAATATGCACTGGGAAGAACAGGGCGCTTTCACCGGGGAAATTTCCTCATCAATGATCGTCGACGCGGGGTGCACATTCGTAATAATAGGCCATTCGGAACGTCGAACATTGTTTGGTGAGACCGGCGCAATGGTGAACCGAAAGATATCCGCAGCGCTGAAATCGGGGATAACGCCCATATTCTGTCTGGGAGAATCCCTGCAAGAGCGGGAATCGGGAACAACGTTCAAGGTTATTCAAAAACAGCTAAAAGAGGGATTGAATAATATAATCTCTGATGATATAAGGAGGATCGTTTTTGCGTATGAACCCGTTTGGGCAATCGGTACGGGCAAAACAGCCACCCCCCTTCAGGCGCAGGAGGTGCATAGATTTATAAGGGAAACGATCGCTACCGATTGCGAACATGTGTATGCCCCGGAAACAGTGATTATGTACGGGGGAAGTGTAAATCCTGACAACACACGCAGTCTGATGAATCAACCTGACATAAACGGAGCTCTTATCGGGGGAGCAAGTCTGGATTACAGTTCATTCGCGGAGATCATACGCCTTGCAGAAAAAGAAGGAGAGTGACACACGTGCACACAGCCATAGTTAGTTTTCATATTATAATATGTATCATTATGATTTTGACCGTACTTTTACAAACCGGCAAGGGAGCGGACATGGGGGCAGCCTTCGGCGGTTCAAGTCAGACAGTCTTCGGAAGCAGCGGCCCGGGAACATTTCTCGGGAAATTGACAACCTTCATCGCGATATTCTTTATGCTGACATCCCTGTGGCTTGCCTATTCCTCAACACATAAGACCAGTTCAATAATGGACGGCACCTCAGCGTCCGGAGTCGAACAAACGATCCCGGCAGACGAAGGAAACAGCTCCACAACCGATAGCGCGACTCCGCTGCCGGAGCCAGCTCGGGAAACAGCCGACTGATTTTTGTAGTTACAAAACGTAGAAGAATACGTTCATAAGAAAAGCCGAAGTGGTGGAATATGGTAGACACGCTATCTTGAGGGGGTAGTGGCTTACAGCCGTCCGGGTTCAAGTCCCGGCTTCGGCACCATTTGAGTGCAAGTAGGCGCAATCGTTAAAGGTTGCGCCTTTCTTATATGCGCAGGGTGCGGATAGGGTGCATTTTGATGAAAAATATCGTCATTTTCCTAAAATGGAACCTAATAACTTCAAATAGTTACCCGTCCCTAGACAATTCCGCAAAAGAGCTTGCGGACATAATGTTTCAAGATATCGGGATTAACAATATTGATGCCCTCTTTCATCACTGGAGAGAAGAACTTGGCGTGATGGATTTATTGGGGGTTGGGCAATAAAGGAAATAAACGATTCAACCTCGCACACTTCAAGCAGCATCCTTTAATCAAAACAAAATGGGCGCAATTTTTTTACTACACGCTCTCGAGTCTTATCACTCACAAAAGCTCCCTGGAGTCGCAGAAGCTTTGAGTCTTTGGGATAACGAAACAGCATGTCTCCATTTCCTAGAAGCAACTCGGCTCCCTTTTCATCGAGAATAATTCTTGAATCAACGGCCGATGCTGTTCTAAAGGCAATGCGCGTTGGAATATTAGCCTTGACAAGTCCGGTGATGACTTTTGCCGACGGCCGTTGCGTAGCAATAATGAGATGTATTCCAACAGCTCGAGATTTTTGCGCTAATGTAATGAATAGATCCTCAACGGCTTGATCAGATTTCATGAGTAGATCGGCAAACTCATCGATTACCACTATAATAAATGGCATGTTTCCATGGAAACTCTTAATGTCCCTCACCGATGCTTCTTCCAAACGGCGATACCGCTTCTCCATTTCCGCACTGAGCCATGCGAGAAGGTCTCTGGTGTTAACCATATCCGTTATGACAGGGTGGAGAAGATGAGGAAGATCTGAATAAATACCTAACTCGACTCTCTTCGGATCAACCAAGAGCATTCGAAGCCAAGACGGATGGTATAAGGCAGCTAGTGTTGTAATTATACTGCTCAGAAAAATGCTTTTCCCACTGCCAGTCTCCCCAGCCAAAAGAAGATGAGGCATCCCCGCCATATCAACCCACAATGGGTCGCCTCCCGTCCTCATACCCAAGGGGGAAAAAAGTCCTTTTCGTAGCAATTTCTCATTCCAACCGTTTTGAAACAACGCACCTAGGGGAACTACCTGTCGTGATGAATTAGGGATTTCAAGAGACATCAAGCCCCGCGATGAAGAATCAACAATTCGTACCGTTGCCCCGAGTGCCACAGAAAGATCATCCAAAATTCCGCGGATATCACGAACACGCTGTCCCTTTAATGGTATAACATCAACAACGCTTACAACGGGCCCGGTGTGGACGTCAGCAATAGTAATCCTGACGCTTAGGGTATCGAAGACTTTCATTATTGTATCAAGAATTTCTTTATCAATTTGAGATGGCGTCATGGTCTCGCTCGGAATCAACTCACTGAGTAGGGGCATGCGAAAATTAAAACGCCTGTTCAATGACTGCTGTGATATACTGGCAACCCCCGAATGGGCTACCGCTTGTACAGGCGGAGTCGATATCGCTTTTTTGTAGTTTTCCGATTTAGCGATCTGTGTATAGTTATTCAAAAAGGTTTTATCACGTGAGGAATTGTTTCCCCGCGAACCGCGCATAGAAAAATCGTGATAGAGCACCCACAAAAGTATAATCCACAGAATAACCCCCAACACGATCACAAAAAAAGGATGAATAGAATGAGATAGATTGGTAACGATAATATTTCCCAATTTCCCCCCAAGTCCACCGGGAGGAATACTCCCCAGCCTGTCAACTAAACCTCCTGTCACTAGAACAGCCATGAAGAAAACAAGGGAACGTACTGGGGCTGTCACCCTCCGTCGCTTCTTTGCGATACCAAAAGAAGAGAGGCTTATCGAAAGTAAAGCAAGGATGAGTCCGATAACACTGAATCCGATTCCCTCCATCACAAAACGTCCGATGTAGCTGCCTATTGATAACGCTATAGCAAGGTATAAATCGATACCATGGCGCCCCTGATATGTATAATCTGTCTGGTAAACCGTAAGTATACAAATCGTAAAAACCACAGCTGCGGCTATTCCGAACCAACCATAAAAAGAATGGGGGTTCATCCACATACTGATTGGATCTTGCGTTTTTTTCGTTTTTGATGATGCTGTTGCTGTTGATTTCTTTTTCATATTAACTATCCGAAAAATAATCCTTGATGTCTTTTATATATTCCCGACAACGGCATAAGTGCATCGAAGGGGGCATCATTAGAACTTGAAAGTAGGGCAACCAAAGAAGTCAGGGAAGTGCTAGCGTCTGCATTGCCGTATCATTATTCTTGTAAATGCAAAAAAGGTTAAAAATCGTCATCGTCAGATGTATAGGTCTTTTGCCTTGAATCATACAACTCTGATGCTTTGTCATTAGAAATCACTTTGTCCAAATCTCTCCCGTCAACTTCAACTTTTTCTTTGCTAAATTTCCTCTGAATAGAAAAATCATGAAATGGAAATGACTCAGGAAAGTATTTTAACCAGCACAAAAGAGCAACTTCAATAATTATAATAATATATACAACACAATTCAAAATTATTAGCATTTTTTCTAAGAAAGGGCGCTTTTGGGGTATAGCTTTGATCAACCTGAAATCTGCCAATAATTGTCTTTCTTTATACGGAATGCTAGAGATATTTTTATAAGAATTAATTTCTTTGTAAACTTTTTTTGCCCAAGCATAAAACTCATCTGGTAAATTGTTGAATCCCCCCTTAAAATACATGTCCCTTATTACTTCAAGATAGGAATAAAAGGAACTCCAGTCAACTGTTGAGTTTTCGGCTGTTGCTTTTGCAATAAGAAAACTGTTTTTAAACCCTAAATAGTTCACAACTTCTCTGGAAAAGGCAAATTTGACATTTGATACTTTGGATAATTTATTAATTGCTACCTGATGAAGAAAAAGTTGTTCCTCTTTGAGAATTTCAAAAACTCGCTTCCGCACCTTATCACTCCCACTCCTAATGGCAATTTTGAGCAAAGCCAATATAATGTCGGTAGAATGTTCATGCTTGACCGAATACTCACACTTGCTTATTGCGATATAAAATTTCTCAAACTTTTCATCAGGTTGCAGACTCGGTTCGTCCTTTAATTGCATCGCAAGTCGATACATAAGTGTGCTTCTTCGCTCTTGTCCAAATTTATTGGTTTTTAAGTTAATCTGTTCAATAAACTGACGGAAACGCTCAACATTAAGATTACGAGCAGCAATTTGTATAATTGGTTCACGTACTTCTTCCCATTTTTTGTTTTCGAACGTATTCAAAAATTCTTCAACAACTAACCAAACTTCTGGACTGTTTGCCCATTGCCTATTACCAAGAAGTTGACTAACAAGAGGGAACAGATATTCTCCTTCAATATTAGTATTTCTTATATCCTCCTGCATCTGTAGAGT